>Ga0155082_121_pt1 | contig 288726 bp, 285 predicted proteins | sample RifCSPhighO2_01_FD_106050 | JGI IMG/M metagenome (GOLD analysis project Ga0155082, IMG submission 106050) | Sphingomonadales bacterium RIFCSPHIGHO2_01_FULL_65_20 | reverse complement strand
CCGAGATCGAAATCGCATGGGGTGGGGCATGCCCCACCCCATGCGATCACCTCAATCTACACCAGAAATTACACCACGAGCGCGGACGCTAACCCATTTCTCCCCACGCGGCTTCGGCTGTTGGGGCACGATGGATGCTGAAACAAGTTCAGCATGACGGGTTGTGGTCGGTCTTGCCCAATCTCCTGTTATCGCGCCGTTTTCCGGCGAAAGCCGGAATCCAGGGTTGTGCAAGCGACTCGATGCGCTTGACGGAGCCTTGAGGCGGCATGCGACGTCTTCGCGGCTTCGCGGCTTCGCGTGAAACTGCTGCTGAAAAGGGTTCACGCGAAGGCGCGAAGCCGCGAAGAGGTTTTTCAAAGGGGCCAGTTCGCGCTACTGGACTCCTTGGCTCCGGCTTTCGCCGGAGAGCGGGCCTGGGGTTACCGTCTGCGCGGGGGCTTCGACAGGCTCAGCCTGAGCGGGGTGGGATGCGATAGGCCGTCGCGCTGCCGAGCGGCGCTTATCCCGCAATCACCCCGTACAGATCATGCTCGTCGGCATCCTCGACGAGCACATCAACGAACGATCCCGGCTCCAGCCCCTCCGGCACGTCGCGCAGATACACATGGCCGTCGATCTCAGGCGCATCGGCCTGCGAGCGGCCGGTGGCGCCGACCGAGCCGTCTTCCTCATCGGGCTCGCCCACCTCGTCGATGATGACGGGCAGCGTGCGGCCGACCTTGGCGGCGAGTTTCGCGGCGCTGATCGCGGCGGTCTTTTGCATCAGCCGCTGGTAGCGCTCTTCCTTGACCTCTTCCGGCACCGGATCGGACAGGCTGTTTGCCGCCGCACCCTCGACCGGTTCGAAGCGGAAGCCGCCGACGCGGTCGAGTTGCGCCTCGTCGAGCCAGTCGAGCAGATACTGGAAGTCCGCCTCGGTCTCGCCGGGAAAGCCGACGACGAACGAGGAGCGGATGGTGATGTCGGGCGCGATCTGACGCCAGGCCTTGATCCGGTCGAGCACCTTGGCCTCGTTCGCCGGACGCTTCATGCGCTTGAGGACGCTGGGCGCGGCATGCTGGAACGGGATGTCGAGATAGGGGGTGAGCAGCCCTTCGGCCATCAGCGGAATGACCTGGTCGACATGCGGATAGGGATAGACATAATGCAGCCGCACCCAGGGGGCCCTGCCCTCTGCGGTGCGCAATTGCCCGAGCTCGCGCGCCAGATCGGTCATGTGTGCGCGGACCTGACGGCCTTTCCACTCGCGTGGTTCGTGCCGGGTATCGACCCCATAAGCCGAAGTGTCCTGGCTGATGACGAGCAGTTCGCGCGTTCCCGCCGCGACCAGCTTTTCCGCCTCGCGCAGCACCGCATCGATCCGGCGGCTGACGAGATCACCGCGCAGCGAGGGGATGATGCAGAACGAGCAGCGATGGTTACAGCCTTCGGAAATCTTCAGATAGCTGTAATGGCGCGGGGTCAGCTTGATGCCCCCCTCCGGCACCAGGTCGATGAACGCGCCGCGCGCCGGCGGGGCGGCATCGTGCACCGCCTGCACCACGTCCTCATACTGGTGCGCGCCGGTGACCGCGAGCACATCGGGGAAGCGCGCACGGATCGCGTCCGCCTCATTGCCCATGCAGCCGGTGACGATCACGCGGCCATTCTCGGCCATCGCCTCGCCTATCGCCTCGAGGCTCTCTTCCTTGGCGCTGTCGAGGAACCCGCAGGTGTTGACCAGCACGACGTCCGCCCCGGCATAATCGCCCGACATCTGATAGCCCTCGGCGCGCAGCTTGGTGAGGATGCGTTCGGAATCGACCAGGGCTTTCGGGCAGCCGAGCGAAACCATGCCGACTTTCGGCGGGGCGGGAATAGTGATGGGGCTGGACATGATGGCCGGGCGCATAGGCGTTTTGCGCGGCTTTGTCATCGGGGAAGTCTTGCGGCCGGATTAGAGGCTTCGGGACAATCGGCAATAAGAGTGCGCAACGTCCCTCGACTTCCCGGCAAGCCGGGAAGTTTATCCTGAGCCGCTGGCTTGCCAGCCAACCGAAGGGCTCGGGACAAACGGAGGGGAGGCTTAATCCCGCTGCCAACCTTTCCGCGTTCCCGAGCGAAGTCGAGGGACGTATGCGCTACGATGCCTCGGAAGGTTCCTCCGCAAACAGCACCCGCCCCACGCCATAGGCCGCGAGCGCGCCTGCGAGCTGCGACACGATGAACAGCGGCACATCGTGCGGGGCGATTCCCGCAAAGCTGTTCGACAAGGACCGCGCCACCGCGATGGCCGGGTTGGCAAAGCTGGTCGAACTGGTGAACCAGTATCCCGCCACGATGTAGAGCGCGACCGCCGCGGGCACATTGTCCGGGCGGTGTCGCACCGCGCCCAGGATGGTCAGCAACAGGCCGAAGGTGGCGACGAACTCGCCCGTCCAGTTGCCGATCCCAGCGCGCGCCTTGGTCGAATATTGCAGGATCGGCAGGTCGAACATCAGGTGCGTCAACCAGACGCCGATAATCCCTCCCGCCAGTTGCACGACAAAGAACGCCAGCGCCTCGCGCGTCGCGATCTCGCCGCGCAGCCGCATGACGAGCGTCACCGCCGGGTTGAAATGTGCGCCCGAAATCGGCCCGAATATCGTGATCAGCACATAGAGGATCGCACCGGTCGCCAGCGTGTTGCCCAGCAGCGCGATGGCGACGTTCCCGCCCGCCAGCGCCTCGGCCATGATGCCCGAGCCGACGACACAGGCGAACAGCAGCCCCGATCCCAGCCCTTCAGCAATCAGCCGCCGCGTGCCCTGCCCCATCTGTCGCCCCCTCGAATCGGCCGATCGCCGCCAGCCGACGCTGGAGCACCTGCGGATCATCCGCAAGGTCGAGCTCGAGCAGCGCCGCGATCCGCGCCTGCATCTGGTCGTACGCGATTTCGAAAGCGGCACGCTGGCCCTCGCCTTCGACCGCTGCCGGATCGGCAATGCCCCAGTGCGCCTTGATCGCGCGGCCGGGGAAGATCGGGCAGAGCTCGCCCGCGGCATTGTCGCAGACGGAGATGACGATATCGATCGGCGGCGCGCCGGGCGCGGCAAATTCGTCCCAGCTCTTCGAGCGGAAGTCGCCCGTGATGCCGCGCTCGGCCAGAAGTTGCAGCGCCATCGGGTGCGGCGCGCCCTTGGGGAAGCTGCCCGCCGAATGGGCCTGGAGGCGCCCGCCACCCATATGGTTGGCGAGCGCTTCGGCCAGGATCGAGCGCGCCGAGTTGCCGGTGCACAGGAACAGGATGCTGGTCACGGCGCGCGATCCGTTCACATTGTCGGGCAGCAGGTGGTTTCGGGCGCGCTCAACGCCCCCTTGGCGAGCGGGCCGGGGTCGCCATAGACCGTCGCCTCGCCATCGGTGTAAAAGGCTTCCCACACGATGCCATTGGGATCCTTGACCCAGCTCTTTTCCGATCGGGCATAGCAGCAGGTGGTCTTGCCCTCTTCCAGCACCGGCTGGTCGGCCTTGGCAAGACCGGCATAGACTTGCGCCAGTTCATCGGTGTTTTCGGCCTGGATACCGAGATGTTCGATGCCCTCGCTGGCACCGCAACCGGCGACCGAGATGGCGAAATTGACGCGCGGATCGTCGAGCTGCCACTTGGCGTAATCGGGCTTCACCACTGTCGGCTCTGCGCCGAACATCGCGGAATAGAAGGCGATCGAGCCATCAAGATCGCGGGTCTTGGCGTGGACATGCATGCGCTTCATCGGTCTTCTCCTTGGATGGGCGGGTTCAGCAGCCGGCGCCCCGGCAGCAATTTTCGGTGAGGAAGCCGACCAGCGCGGCCATCGCGGCGAAGTCGGCGGAATAGATCAGCGACCGGCTCTCGCGGCGCTGCACGATAAGCCCCGCCTGCATCATCTGGTTGAGGTGGAAGGACAGCGACGAGCGCGGGATGTTCAGCCGGTCGGCCAGATCGCCCGCGCTCACGCCATCAGGGCCAGCCTCGACGAGAAGACGAAAGGCAGCGAGCCGATGCTCCTGCGCAAGCGCGGCGAGCGCGGCGATGACCTCCGCGCTGCCGAGAACGCGGCCTTCGGCAGGCGACGCGGCAACTGGCGAACATGGGGCAAGCGTTGATTCCATATTTCCAATATTATGGAAATGAAGGTGAGAGTCAACCCGTCGCACGGTAAACTTTTCGTCAACCATTTTGCCGCAATTTTGCCGCGATGGCTCCCCGCTTTGCCCCCTTGCCCGTTCTGGCGATGGCCGCCGCGTTGCTGTTCGCCGCGCCCCCGGCCTCGGCGCAGGAACCGCTGCTGCAATGCGTGCCCTATGCCCGGCAGGTGAGCGGCATCCAGATCTTTGGCGATGCGCACAGCTGGTGGCAGCAGGCGGAGGGCAAATACCAGCGCGGCCAGCGCCCGGCGGTCGGTGCGGTGATGGCGTTCAAGCCCTATCGCTCGATGCAGCTTGGCCATGTCGCAACGGTCGCCAAGGTGATCGACAAGCGCCGCGTCCTGCTCGACCACGCCAACTGGTCGCCGATCGACGGCCGCAAGGGACAGATCGAACGCAATGTGCTGGCCGAGGATGTCTCGGTTGCCAATGACTGGAGCGAGGTGCGCGTCTGGTATGCGCCGATCGGCGCGCTGGGCACGACGCGCTACCCGGTACACGGCTTCATCTACCCGCAAGGCCGCGCGCCGAGCCAGCTGGAGGTCCCGCCGGTGCAGATCGCTTCAGCCGATCGCAGCGATGGACGCCTGAGCCGCGAGGAACGCCAGGCACAGCGTCAGGCCGAGAAGGAGGCGAAGCGCCGCCTCAAGCAGATCGAGAAGCAGCGCCGCGAATATGCGAAATATCTGAAACGCCAAGAAAAGGTGCGCAAGGCGACGGCCCAGGCCTCGCCGGCCCCGGTGCCCCGCCTGCAGGTCGATCCAATCGGTGACCTGATCGCCTCAACCGGCAGCTGAGCCGGGCGTTCAGGCCTTCGCGACCGGCGCGTCCTCGCCGAGATCCTTGTACCAGGCCTCGACCGGGCCGCTCAGCTTCAGCGTCAGCGGCTGGCCCTTGCGGTCCATGGTCTTGCCCGCCTGCACCCGGATCCAGCCCTCGGAAATGCAATATTCCTCGACATTGTTCTTCTCGACACCCTTGAACCGGATGCCGATGCCGCGGCCGAGCAGATCGGCGTCGAAATGAGGGCTGCGCGGATTGATCGCGAGCCGGTCCGGCGGCACGTCCGCGGCGCCGGTCGAAGCGGCGGGGGTCTGTTCGGGGGTTTCCGGGGTCTCGGTCATCATGGGGTCCGTTCTGGCAAAATCGTGCCGCGCCTTTAGACAGCCCTAGCGGACATCGCAATAGACCTGCCGGATGATCCCCCGGTCGAGCAACAGCTGAAACAGCCGCGCGGCGCGATCCGGGCTGGACAGATCGGTAACCTCGCCGGACTCATCCACGGCCGCGCTGGCCACGACCAGCCGCAACACCGCCAGCGGGTCGGTTGTCAGCACCCGGCCGCGGCGCGGGGTGGACGCGGCGTTCACGCCGACCACCCTTCCCTGCTCGTCAAAGGTCGGCCCGCCGCTGATGCCGCCGAGCGGCCCATCGAAACTGGGGACGCGTTCGGCTTCGGCCCAGGCCAGGATCGGTTCGCTCTGCCCGCCCGGTCCACCACGCGAAGCATATGCAGCGCCCAGAAAGCGCGAGACCACCACCGCCGGATTGCCCGCTGGGAAACCCATATGATAGCCGAAGGCGCCCTCCTCCGGCAGCTCCTCGGTCAGCGCGAGCGCGAATTCGGGAAGCGGCCCCTGGCGGATGACCGACGCATCGGCCTCGCTGCTCTCGAGGACGTCGCTGATCGCATCGATACCGTCCTCCGCGACCAGCCCGATCCGGTCGCAGCCATGCGTGACATGCTGCGCGGTCAGCCAAGTGCCGTCGCGATCGACAGCGAAAGCCGTGCCCTGGCTGTCCTGTTGCGGGCCGGGATCGGCGATGACGAAGCTCTCGCCGATATCGGGCATCGGGCGGCGCGGGCTGCGGGGATCGAACTGTTCCACGCTGAGCGGCGCATCGCCCCATTCCTCTTCGCTGCCGCCAAACCAGACAATCAGCAGCACCGCCCCCAGGACCCAGGGCAGGCAGCCGCGGCGGTTGGAGGTCCGCGCCTTGCTCATCCGCGCCGAGCGCTTTCGGAACCTTCCATCGCCTTGTGCATAATTGCGACGCTACCGGCGCTGGCGACAGAATCAAGCGGATAGGCAAAGTTTCACGATACAAGTGTTGCTTGTCGCTGCGGCAATGCAGCTGATCGCCTGTTTCTGAATATCGCGCTTACTTTCAATTAATGCTGCGTTCATGCCATCGATTCAGCATGATGCGTGTGTGACAAAATCGCAACGCAAGCTCATCAATGTTCGTGATGTTGGAACCGAGCTGTGGGTCTGTAGGTTTGGCAACCGTCTGAATACCAAAAAGCAAGGACGCGAAACCATGAAGACCCCCATCAAATTTTCCGCCGCTTCGGCCATTGCTGTCGCCATGCTGGCGACGCCCGCATTCGCCCAGACGGTGAAGGAAGATACCGATTTCGACGGCGTCTATGTCGGCGGCCATTTCGGCTATTCGGCTCAGTCGAGCCCGCGCGGTGAAGGCGTTGTCTTCGACACCAATGTCGATGGCGACTTCAACGACAGCGTGCTGAATACCGCAGGCCTCAATGCCTTCAGCCCGGGCTTCTGCCGTGGTTCGGCCAGGGGCAACAATGCTGATGCCGGCTGCCGTCAGGACCAGAACGGCATCGAATACGGTGTCCGCATCGGCGCCGACAAGCGCTATGGCAATTTCGTCATCGGTGCACTGGTCGAGGGCAGCAAGTCGGAAGCCAAGGATTTCGTCACCGCGTTCAGCACGACCCCGGCCAACTATACGTTCACGCGTGAACTCGATTACGCCATCTCGGCCCGAGCCCGCGCTGGCTATACCCCGGGCGGCGGCATCCTGTTCTACGGCACCGGCGGCGTCAGCTATGGTCGCATCGAGAACGGCTTCCGCACTTCGAACGCTGCCAATTCGTTCACGCCGCGCAACACCAAGGATTGGTCGTGGGGCTGGCAGGCCGGTGGCGGTGTCGAAGCCAAGATCGCTCCCAACATGAGCATCGGCCTCGAATATCTCTACAACACCTATACCAATGACGATTTCGCCGTGAACGTCGGTCCGGGCACCGCCCCTGCGACCAACCCGTTCCTGCTGCGTGCCGGCCAGACCGACATGCGCCGCAGCGATCCGAATTTCGAGTTCCACTCGATCCGCGTGACCACCGCGTTCCGCTTCTGATCGATGGCTGATAGTTGAAAATGGCGGGGCTGCGCAAGCGGCTCCGCCATTTTCTATCCGGCGACGGCAGCCGCATTGAGCGCGGCCAAGGCGACCTTGGTCATGGCCAGGAAGATCGCAGCAGCCAGCTGATCCTCCTCGATCCGCTTCGACAGATTGCCGATCAGCAGATCGACCGCGCGAAACGCGATCAATTGCAGGATGAGCGTCACGCTGCCCCAGATCAGCACGTCCCAGACATTGACCGAAGCGGCGAGACAGAAGGCGAGCGGCAGCGCCAGCCCGAGTGCCGCACCGCCCAGTGAAACCGCCGCCGAGACATTGCCCGCGCGGATCAGCGCGAATTCCTTGTGCGGGGTAATCCACATATAGAGCGCCAGAGCCAGCGCCCACGCTACCGTCGCCGTGCCCAGATGCAGCATGAAGATCGGCAGCCCGGCAAACAGGCTCTGGATTACGGGCGCGGGATCGGTCATGGCCGCAACTGTTGACCCGAAAGGGCGGAACGATCAAGCCTGATCCGAACCCCGCCCCCTTCCCAGCCAGGCCAGTTCCATGCGCATCTGCATTCTCATCCCCGACGCCGCCGACCTCACCCGCTATGACGACTGGCAGGACCAGGCGGTCGTGATCGAGCCGCTGCTCGCCGCGCATGGACTGACGGTCGAATGGCGCGCCTGGACCGACAGCGCACCGTTCGAGGCGGATCTGGTGCTGCCGCTGATGGCCTGGGGCTATCATCGCGCGCTGCCGCGCTGGCACGCGCAGCTCGATCGCTGGCAGGGCGCACGCTTCCTCAACCCGCTCGAAATACTGCGCTGGAATACCGATAAACGCTATCTGCTCGAACTCGCACAGCGCGGCGTCGCCATCGTGCCGACGCGGTTTCACGGACGGCTGGACGCGGCGGCGGTGGACGAAGCGCGCACCGCCTTCGGCACCACCGATCTGGTGGTGAAGCCCCCGGTTTCGGCAGGATCCGACCATACCTGGCTGCTGCGCGATGGCGCGCCCTGCCCGCCCGATGCGCTGGGCCACGCGATGCTTGTCCAGCCGATGATGCCGATGATCGCCAGCGAGGGCGAATATTCGCTGTTCTGGCTGGCGGGCGAATTCGCGCATGCCATCCTCAAACGCCCGAAGAGCGGGGATTTTCGCGTGCAGGGCCAGTTCGGCGGCCAGTCGCAGGCGGTAGTACCGCCAGCGGCCGCGCGCGATCTCGCTCTTGCGACGCTTGGGGCGATCGATGCCGACCTGCTCTATGCGCGGATCGACATGGTCGGTGATGGCCGGGGCGGCTATGCGCTGATGGAAATCGAGCTGATCGAACCCTGGCTGTCGCTCGACCGGACGGCCGATGGCGGCAAGGCATTCGCGGCTGCGATTGCAGCGGCGGCACGCCAGCCAGCCAGCGCCGGTTAAGGTCGAGCGCGTCACAGGAGCCGCCATGACGATTTTCCCTGCTGTCTTGCTGCTCGCGGCTACCCAGGTCGGCCCTGCCGACGCCAATGCCTTGCCGCCCCTGCCCGCACCGGCACCCGCCGAGGCCGACGTGCCGAAGCCCGGCCCCCGCGCGTCCGGCTTCACGGCGCCGCTGGCCGACGAGGCGCGCTTCGATGCCTGCATGGACACGGCAACCGACGATCCCAAGACGGGTATCGTCGCGGCCAATGAATGGCTCATCGCGGGCGGCGGCTATTTCGCGCGGCATTGCCTCGGCTTTGCCTATTCCAAGGAAGGCCGCTGGGCCGCTGCAGCCGATGCGTTTGTCGACGCCGCGCGCGATGCCGAGCTTGCCCGCGACAAGCGCGCCGCGAATCTGTGGACCCAGGCGGGCAATGCGATGCTGGCGACGGGCGATGCCGACAAAGCGCTCACCTATTTCGACGCGGCGCTGGCGCAGGGCGTAGCGCAGGGGCTGCTGCTCGGCGAACTGCATCTCGACCGCGCCCGCGCGCTGGTGGTCGCAGGACAGACCGATGCAGCGGAAATTGCGCTGGCCGAGGCGCACAAGCTCGCGCCCGAGGACCCGCTCGCCTGGCTGCTCTCGGCGACGCTGGCGCGCCGGCTGGGCAAGCTGGAGCGGGCGCAGGCCGATATCGACATCGCCGCACGGCTCGCCCCGCGCGACCCCGAAGTGGCGCTCGAGGCGGGCAATATCGCGGCGAGCGCGGGCAAATACGACGTCGCCCGGCGCAACTGGACCCAGGCGATCGAGATCCGCCCCGAGGGGCCGATAGCGCGCACCGCGCGCGGCCATCTGAGCGAGCTCGACCGGGCAGAGGCAGAGACGGCAGAGACCACCGCGAAGCCCTAGGCCTCTCCCCTCCCCAGGGGGAGGGGAGAGCATTGATCAATCCAGGTAGAAATCCACGGTCGTCACCACGCGTACCTTCTTGTACGGCGTGTCGCTGACGCCCCAGCCGCCACCGCTCTCGCCATCGCGCGATTCGACCGAGAAATAGCCCTGGGTCGCGCTCTTGATCCCGCCAACATCGGTGCCGCTGTCCTTGGCGAACTGCTCGGCCGAGGCACGCGCATCCTTGGTCGCTTCGGCCACCATCTTGGGTTTGATGTCGTTGAGCTTGGTAAAGCTATACGCCATGCCCGATCCTTCGTCGAGCACGACGCCCCGCCGGATCAAGTCGAACTGGCGCTTCACCGCCGCCTGCGCCTTCTTGATGTCGTTGGTGCGCAGCGACATGCGCTGGCGGATGGTATAGGTGGTCGATCCGTAATTGTTGTTGAACTGCGAGACGTTCGCGCCCGTGGGCTGCAGCGCGTCGCCATCGAAGCCGAGCTCGGTGAAGAAACCGCGCAGCGCCTTGGTATCGGCATCGATATCGGCCTGCGCGCTTGCGAGGTCCTCGGCCTGGGCCGAATAGGCGATGGTCCAGGTGGCAAGATCCGCCGTCACGTCCTTTTCGGCAAGGCCGCGCACGGTGACCGAACGGTCCGCCTGCTTGGCGCGCAACAGGCCATCGCCGAGCAGATAGCCGCCCGCGACCATGCCGATCGCCAGTATCCCGGCACCGGCGAGAAACACATTGTCGCGCACCCAGCCGCGCTTGCCCGATCCGTCCGATCCCCCACCATCAACCATGTCCGAAAGTCCTTCCAATGCGATGCGTGCCGCCTATATCTGCGGGGCACATCCACCCCCGACGACACGATGGATTGATTAGCCGAGCTGCGATGAACCGTGTCTTAACTGCGATGAATTGAGGCCAATATAATGACCAAATATCTCCACACGATGATCCGCGTCACCGATCCCGATGCGACGATCAAGTTTTTCGAGCTGATCGGCCTCAAGGAAGTCCGCCGCTTCTCCAGCGAGCAGGGCCGCTTCACGCTGATCTTCCTCGCCGCGCCCGGTCAGGAGGGCGTGGCCGAGGTCGAGCTGACGCACAACTGGGACCCGGAGGAATATACCGGCGGACGCAATTTCGGGCACCTCGCCTATCGGGTGGAGAATGTCTACGAGACCTGCCAGCGGCTGATGGATGCGGGCGTGACGATCAACCGCCCTCCGCGCGACGGGCATATGGCTTTCGTGCGCAGCCCCGACGGCATCTCGGTCGAGCTGCTGCAGGAAGGCCATCTGGAACCTGCCGAGCCCTGGGTCTCGATGCCCAATACCGGCAGCTGGTAAGCCGCTGGCGACGCGCGGCGGGCTGGGGTATATTAAGGCTCTTCGGGGGCCCAGAACAAGGATGACGACCATGCGCAACATGCCCATCATGCTCAGCCTCGCCGCGCTCGCCTGTGCCACCCCGCTGATCGCCTCGGACAGCCGCGATGCGGAAATCCGCACGCGCACCGCCGATGCCATCGCCAATCTCGACGAACGCGGTCAGAAGCTCGCGAAAATCTATCTCAAGGACCGGGTGGCGGGCGATCCGGTCGACTGCATCCCGCGCACCCGCCTGCGCCGCTCGACCGCGGCCAGCGACGACGTGCTGCTCTATGACGATGGCTCGGTGGTGTACGTCAATACGCCGTATCTCGGCTGCCCCCGCGCCCGCGACAACACGATGATCTCGCAGACCCCGGTCGGCCGCCTGTGCTCGGGCGACATCGTGCTGGTCCAGGACCTGCGCATCAACGTGCCCCTGGGCAGCTGCGCGCTGAGCGAGTTCGTGCCCTATCGCAAGGTGAAGAAGGGGGGCTAGGGGCAGCCCTTTCCGCCCCGCGCCTACACCCGCCTACCCAAACCCCGCCAGAAACGCTGCGACATTTGCGCCCAGCGCGTCGACCGCGTAGCCGCCTTCCATGACGATCACTGTCGGCAGATCGAGCGCGGCGATCGAGCGGGCGATGGGGGTATAATCGGCCGTCTGTAGCGCGAATTGCGAGATCGGGTCGCCGGCAAAGGTATCCGCGCCGAACGAGACGCACAGCATGTCCGCACCGAAAGCGCGGATCGCGGCCAGCCCCGTCTCCAGCGCCGCCATATAGCTGGCCAGGTCCGTGCCGCGCGGCAGCGGCAGGTTGAGCGTCGCGCCCTCGCCTGCCCCCTCGCCACGCTCGTCAGAATGGCCCCAGAAGAACGGATAGTCGGTCGCAGGATCGGCATGGATCGAGACGAACAGAACGTCGCCGCGATCGTAGAAAATATCCTGCGTGCCATTGCCATGGTGGTAATCGACATCGAGGATCGCAATGCGCTTCCGGCCCGCCGCGATGGCCGCTTCGGCCGCCACCGCGACATTGTTGATGAAGCAATAGCCGCCCAGATAATCCGCGCCGCAATGGTGTCCCGGCGGGCGGCACAGCGCGAAGGCTGAGCGATCGCCGCCGAGCACCGCCTCGGTCGCCGCCAGCGCCGATTGCGCCGCCCAATAGGCGCTGGACCAGGTTCCGGCAGCAATCGGGCTGGAAGCATCGAAGCTGAACTGGCCAAGGTCGGCGTCGATCCGGTTGAGCTTCAGCGGCCGCCGCCCCACCACCGGCCACGCATAGCCATGCGCATCGCCAGTGCGCCCTGCCTCGACCCAGCGCTTGTGCGCGGTCTGCAGGAACTCCAGATAATTGTCGCGATGCACCCGGCGGATCGGCTCGAGCCCGTAATCGCGCGGCGTTTCGATATCGCTCAGCGCTTCGAGCACATTCTCCATGCGTCCGCGATGCTCGGCATAGGGCACATAAGCCCCGTTGTGCAGCTCCATCGCGGGCGCATGATCGTGCTGGCGCGGATCGAAGAACGTCCTCATTGTGCGAAGAGCTTCTTCAGGAACACCGTCTCGACCTCGCGGCGCAGATCGTTGTTCGCCTTCTTGAGGAAGCCATGGCCTTCATCGGCATAGAGCACGTACCAGGTCTCGACCCCGTTCGCGCGCAGCGCGGCGACCACCTGATCGGATTCGGATTGCGGCACGCGCGGGTCGTTCGCGCCCTGCATCACCAGCATCGGCTTGGTGATCTTGCCCACATTCTTGAGCGGCGCGATCCGTTCGAACACCGCGCGCATCTTGGGGTCGCGCTCGTCGCCATATTCGGCGCGGCGGTTGTCGCGGCGATAGGCTTCGGTATTGGCCATGAAGCTGATGAAATCGCTGATGCCATAGCGCTCGACCCCGCCGACCAGCTTGTCCGAATAGAAGGTCATGCTGGCGAGCGACATGTAGCCGCCATAGGACTGGCCGTAGACCGCGATACGCTTCGCATCCATGCCCGGCTGCTTGCCCGCCCAGTCAATCAGCGCGCCGATATCCTTGACGCTGTCCTCGCGCAGCGGTCCGTTGTCGAGGTTGAGATATTTGGTGCCATAGCCGTCCGAGCCGCGCACATTGGGAAGGATGACCACCGCGCCCAGCACATCGGCAAAATATTGTGCGCCGGGGTTCCAGCTCGGACGCGTCTGCGCCTCGGGCCCGCCATGAATGTCGATGATCACCGGCAGCTTGGCATCGGGCGCGGCGTTCTTGGGCCGATAGACAAAGGCGGGCACGGTCAGCCCGTCAAAGCTGGTAAAGCGCACCAGCTGCGGCTCGACCAGCTTCGCGGGATCGAGCTCGCCCGGCTCGGACTGGGTCCAGCGGGTGATCGCCTGATTGCCGAGCTCCACGGTCCAGACATCGCCTGCGGTGGTCGCATTGGTTAGCCCCACCGCGAGCTTGCCGCCGTCGGGCGAGAAGGACAGGGCCGTCACAACCCCGCGCGGAAGCGCTGGCGATTGGCCCGCGCCACCCGCCAGCGGCATCAGAATCACGCGCGAATAGCCGTCCTCGTTGAGCGTATAGGCGATGGTGCGGCCATCGGGCGACAGGTCATAGGCCTCGACATCCCAGCCCGGCTCGCGCGACAGCGCGGTCATCTTGCCAGTGGCGGCATCGATCCGCACCAGCCGCCGCGTGTCGGTGCCGGCGTTGGTGATCGCGACGATCGCCTTGCCGCCATCGATGAAGCGCGGGTCCTCGAACCGCGCCTTGGCCTTGACCGACCAGTCGAGCGGGGTGACCTTGCCGCTGGCCATGTCGAGCAGCATCAGATGGTTCTCGCGGTTGGAAATGCCCTTTCCGAGCAGCACCGTCGTCTTGTCCGCGCTGATGTCCTGCGGGCCGACCGCACCGGTGCCCTGCCAGACCAGGCGACGGCTCTTCGGATCGGCAGGATCTGCAGCCATGATCGCATAGTCGGCCGAACCCTTGGTGGCGCGCGACCAGACCAGCAGGCTGCCATCCTTGGCGAAGACCGGCGACTGATTGCGCGTCACCGGCTCGGTCAGCGGTTGACCCACGCCGTCGAGATCGCGCACGAACAGCTGGAACCATTCATCGCCGCCGGTATCGCGGGTGAGCACAAAACGGTTCTTGCCAGGCACGGTCTTCGCCCCTCCGACGGGCTCGCCATAATAGGTCAGCTGCCGCCGCGCCGCGCCGGGGGCAGGCACATGGTGCACCTGAAAGGTCGATCCGAAGCGCGTGGTGATCAGCATCGATCCATCGGGCAGCCAGTCCTGGAACCGCGCTTCGCGATAATTCTGGTAGCGCTGCACCGCATCGCGGATGTCCTGCGGAATCTCGGGCACGTTCTCCAGCCGCGCCGTGCCGACCTGGCGTGTCTGGACGGGCGCCTGCTGCGCGGCGGCAGGAACGGCAATCAGCGCGGCAACAGCCAGCAGCGACGAACGGAACAGCATGCGATACTCCCCTGGATGGACCCAAATCTCGTTTCAGATGCAAACACTTAAGCTCAGAAAATGCCCATGGCCAGCCCCGCCCCAAACATCGCGCCCAATTCGCTGCAGGGGGCGAGCGCGGCCGCGTCCGGATGCTTGGGCGCGGCAATGGCCTCGGGCGTTTGCGCGTGTGTGCAGACGATCAGGCTCTCGGCGATGCGCTTCAATCGCCAGCCGGTAGCGATCCGCTCGATCTGCCGCACCGCCCCTGCCCCGTCCGATCCCGCCGCCACCGTCGCCGCATAGGGCCGCCCCTCGATCCGCCCCAGCAGCGGGTAATAGCAGCGATCGAAGAACTCCTTCATCGCCCCGGTCATGCTGGCGAGATTCTCGGGACAGACGAAAATATAGCCCGAAGCGGCAATCAGGTCGGCGGCCTCTGCTTCCTCCGCCGCCACCAGCTGCACCGTACATTCGTTACGCGCAGCGGCAGCTGCCGCTTCCGCCATCACCTTGGAAGCGCCGGTGCGGCTGTGCCAGATGATCAACAGGATCGGCTGCTCTGTCATTCTGCCTTGATAGTGCCCAGCCTCCCGCAATCCAGTCCTTTCGACCCAGCACACCCTCGCCAAGCGGAATCGCGCTCGCTAGAGAGGGACCATGGCCACGCTCCACCCCGATCCCGTTCTCGGCATCACCCGATCGCTCACCGGCCAGCCCTGGCACTGGCGCGGTGCCGAGGGCGACCGGCGCGAGGCGGACCTGCAGCCCGACGACCTGGTGTCGCTGCTGCTGCTGAGCCGCGGCGTGCCGCGCGACGATCTGGAGCGGCATCGCGCACCCACGATCCGCGGCTTCATGCCCGATCCATCGATCTTCCGCGACATGGACAATGCCGCCGACCGCCTCGCCCAGGCGGTGATCGCGCGCGAGAAGGTTACCATCTATGGTGATTATGACGTCGACGGCGCGACCAGCGCGGCGCTGCTGATCCGGCTGCTGCGCGATCTGGGCCTGGACGCCGGCGCCTATATCCCCGACCGGCTGATGGAAGGCTATGGCCCCTCGGGCGCGGCGCTCACCAAACTCGCTCAGGACGGGTCGACATTGATCGTCACCGTCGATTGCGGCGCGATGGCCTATGAGGCGCTGCAGATGGCGCACGAGGCAGGCGTCGACGTCGTCGTGGTCGATCACCACAAATGCGCCGCCGAGCTGCCGCGCGCCTTTGCCCTCGTCAATCCCAACCGACTCGACGAAGAGGACGAGGCGGCAGCGCACGGGCATCTCGCCGCTGTCGGCGTCGCCTTCCTGCTCGCCGCCGCTGTGGTCCGCACGCTGCGCGCGCAAGGCTTTTTCGCCAGCCGCACCGAGCCCGCGCTGATGGAACTGCTCGATCTGGTAGCCTTGGGCACCGTCGCCGATGTCGCGCAATTGAAGGGCCTCAACCGCGCATTCGTCGCGCAGGGGCTGAAGATCATGGGGCGCAGGCGCAATATCGGCATGGCGGCGCTGATCGAGGCCAGCCGGCTGACGCGTGCGCCCGTCTGCTCGGACCTGGGCTTTGCCTTGGGTCCGCGCATCAATGCCGGCGGCCGCGTCGGGTCGGCGGACCTGGGCGTCCGGCTGCTGACCACGCAGGACGAGAGCGAAGCGCGCGCGATCGCCGCCGAGCTGTCGCGGCTCAACGACGAGCGCCGCGCAATCGAGGCGATGGTGCAGGAAGAGGCGGAAAGCCTGCTCGCCGCGCAGCACAACCGCGCGGTCGCGGTGCTCGCGGGCCGCGCCTGGCATCCCGGCGTCATCGGCATCGTCGCCGGGCGGATCAAGGAAAAGACGAATCGCCCCTCGCTGGTCATCGCGCTCGACGAGTCGGGCATCGGCAAGGGATCTGGTCGCTCGATCCCCGGCGTCGATCTGGGCGCGGCGATCATCGCGGCCAAGGATGCAGGGCTGCTCGTTGCGGGCGGCGGCCATGCCATGGCGGCAGGGCTGACGATCAACGCCGACCTGCTCGACCGATTCGGCGAGTTTCTGGAAGATCGGCTCGCCGCCCCGGTCGCCGCTGCCTCGGGCGCGGCGCGGCTGCTGGTCGATGCGCTGGTCGCGCCGCGCGGGCTCACCCCCGATCTGGTCGAGCGCATGGAGGCGGCGGGTCCCTATGGCATGGGCTGGCCTGCGCCGCGCCTCGCCACCGGGCCGGTGCGAATCGTGCGCTGCGACGTCGTCGGCACCACGCATGTCCGCGCGATCGCAGCGGGCGATGACGGCGCATCGTTCAAGGCGATGGCATTTCGCAGCGTCGATACCGCGCTCGGCCAGGCTTTGCTCGGCGCCCCGCGCGACCGGCGTTTCTGGCTCGCGGGCCGCGTGAAGATCGACAGCTGGAACGGCAATCACGCCACCGAAATGCATGTCGACGACCTCGCTCCGGTCGATTTATGAAAAAGCGAAAAAACCGGAAACGGGCGCTTGACTGCCCCCGATCAACTGCTTAGAGGGGCGCTTCCCGCACAGATGGCCCCTTCGTCTAGCGGTTAGGACGCGGCCCTTTCACGGCTGAAACACGGGTTCGATTCCCGTAGGGGTCACCACGGGTGCTTTCGCATAGCATGCCGGATGGTGCCAGCGATAATGAATCGCTCAGGTTTTCCCGATATACTGATTCCCCACTGGGCTGACCGCAAGCCGTTGTATTGGCAATAGTCCCATTGTTTCACGCTCGGCGATGCATGCTGCCCGATCATTCCGGCCTGGATTCGCTGCGATCGCGCCTCCCCGGGAAATGCCGGCGCGATCGCTGCGAAAAGCCGCTCGACCAGCGTTCGCCTGCCCTGTCTGATCGGTCGCCTCAAGCCTGTGAGTTTGCTTGATTTTCCACATGCGCCACCCGATGGTGGTGCCAACGGAAACACTCCGGAATCGGCTGCCGCCGGGTCGCGGATCCTATCAGACAGGAAGAGGGGGCGTAGATGAAGCTCAGACACAAATGGATCGGGCTGGCGATGTGCTGGCTGCCGACCAGCGCCGTGCTGGCGCAGGACGCGAACGAGCTCGACAAGGCCAAGGAGGCCGCCGATGCGCCGTTGCCCGAGGACGAGCAGGCCTATTTCACCTCGCTGACCTGGCGCAATATCGGCCCCGATCGCGGCGGCCGCTCGATCTCCGCCACCGGCAGCGCGGCGCGCCCGCATGAATATTATTTCACCGCCGTGGGCGGCGGCCTGTGGAAGACGACGGATAGCGGCCAGAGCTGGAAGCCGGTCACCGACGGCCAGCTCGATACCGCCGCAGTCGGCGGGGTCGCGGTGTGCGAGGCCAATCCCGATATCCTGTACCTGACCACCGGCGAGACGCAGCTGCGCGGCAACATCCTGCCCGGCAATGGCGTGTGGAAATCGGTCGATGCGGGCAAGACCTGGGCGAAGACCGGGCTTGCCGATGTCCAGAATTTCGCGCGGGTGCGGATCGATCCGGCCAATTGCGACACCGCGTTCGTCGCGGGCTTCGGCCATTATGGCGAGGCCAATGCCGAGCGCGGCGTGTTCAAGACCACCGACGGTGGCAAGAGCTGGCGCAAGGTGCTGTTCCGCGACGCCAAGACCGGCGCGGTCGACATCTCGATCGATCCGAAGAACCCGCGCAACATCTATGCTGCGCTCTGGGAGGCGTGGCGCAAGCCCTGGGGCATGAGCTCGGGCGGTCCCGGCAGCGGGCTGTTCCACAGCACCGATGGCGGCGAGACGTGGAAGGAACTGACCCGCGCGCCGGGGCTGCCGCAAACGGGGCTGATCGGGAAGATCGGGGTCAGCGTCTCGCCGGTCGATGCAAATCGCGTCTACGCCATTGTCGAGCATGCCGAGGAAGGCGGGCTGTTCGTCTCCGACGATGCCGGGGCGAGCTGGCGGCGCAGCAACGACAGCCGCGACCTGCGCCAGCGCGCCTTCTATTATTCGCGCCTGCTCGCCGATCCGGTCGAGAAGGACCGGGTCTATATCCTGAACGTCGACTTCTTCCGATCAGACGACGCGGGGGCGACGCTCAAGAAGATCAAGGTGCCGCATGGCGACAATCATGATCTGTGGATCGACCCCGCCAACAACCAGCGAATGATCCAGGCCAATGACGGCGGCGCGAATGTGAGCGTCAATGGCGGCGAGAGCTGGACGCGGCAGAATTACCCGACCGCGCAGATGTACCGCGTCTCGGTGAGCAGCCATTTCCCCTATTTCGTCTGCGGCGGGCAGCAGGACAATTCGACCATCTGCGTGCCCTCGCGCGACTGGAAGCATGTCAATGTGCTCGGCGGCGGCCAGTACGGCTTTGCCGCGGGCGGCGGCGAGAGCGGCTATGTCACCAACGATCCGCTGAACCCTGAGATCTTCTATGCGGGCAGCTATGGCGGCACGCTCGACCGCTATGACCGCGCCACCGGCCAGGCGCGCGCGATCAACGTGCTGCCCGACAATCCGATGGGCTATTCGGCGGGCGAGATTGCCGAGCGGTTCCAGTGGACCTTCCCGATCGTGTTCGACCCGCACGATCCCAAGAGCCTCTATGTCACCTCGCAGCATGTCTGGCGCAGCCGCAACGAGGGGCAGAGCTGGGAGAAGATCAGCCCCGACCTGACGCTGGCCGATCCCAAGACGCTCGGCCCCTCGGGCGGACCGATCACGCGCGACCAGACCGGCGTCGAGACCTATGCCACCGTATTTGCGCTCGCCCCATCGCGGCGCGAGCGCGGGCTGATCTGGGCTGGGTCGGACGATGGCCTGGTGCATGTGACGCGCGATGGCGGCGGCAAATGGTCCAACGTCACGCCCAAGACGCTGCCGCGCTATGTGAAGATCACGACGGTCGAGGATTCGCCACATTCCGACGGCACCGCCTATATGACCGGCCATCGCTTCCTGCTGAACGACTTCAAGCCCTATGTGCTGAAGACCACCGACTATGGCCGGACCTGGACCTCGATCGCTGCGGGCCTGCCTGCCGACGAGATGGCGCGCAGCATCCGCGAGGACATCGTTCGCCCCGGCCTGCTCTATCTCGGCACCGAACGCGGCGTCTGGGTATCGTTCAACGGCGGCAAGGACTGGCGCAAGCTACAGCGCAACCTGCCGGCGGTTCAGGTCTCGGACCTCGCCGTCACCGCCAACGATCTGGTGATCGCGACGCATGGCCGATCGTTCTGGGTGCTCGACAATATCGGCGTGCTGCGCCAGCTCGAAAGCGGCGCGCCGCGTACCGAGCGGTTGTTCGCCCCCGCTCCTGCGGTGCGCGAGGTCGATGAGGGCGTCGCGATCGACTATTTCCTGCCCACCCGCCCCAAGACGCTGGCGCTCGACATTCTCGGCCCCGATGGCGCGCTGATCCAGAGCTTCGCGGGCAATCCGGTCGAGCCCAAGAAGGACGAAAAGAAGGACGACGAGGACAACGACCCGTTCAAGCCCAAGCCCAAGCCGACCACGACGATGAAGCCCGGCCTCAACCGCTTCGTGTGGAAAATGCGCTACCCGGGCTTTACCGATTTCCCCGGCATGATCCTGTGGACCAGTCGCAACGGCGGCATCACGGCGGCACCGGGCCGCTATCAGGCGCGCCTGACCGTCGACGGCAAGAGCTTCACCCAGCCGTTCGAGATCCGCACCGACCCGCGCCTGACCAATGTCACCCAGGCGGACCTGGTCGCGCGGTTCGATTTCGCCAACCGCGTCAGCAGCCGCGTCAGCCAGGCGAACGAGGCGGTGCTGCTGATCCGCGGCATCAAGGAGCAGACCGCAGCAGCGGCGGGCAATGCCTCGGCCAATGCCGCGCTACGCACATCCCTAGGCGCGTTTGATGCGAAACTCAGCGCGATCGAGGGCGAGCTCTACCAGGTGCGCAACCGTTCGCGTCAGGACCCGCTCAACTATCCGATCAAGCTCAACGACAAGCTCGCCGGGCTGATCGGCGTTGCGGAGAGCGCCGAGGCGCGCCCGACCGATCAGAGCGAAGCGGTGTTCGCGACGCTTTCGGCCGAGCTCGACCGGCAGCTGGCGGCACTCGAAGCGGCGATCGGCAGCGATATGCCGAAGCTCAACGCCCAATTGAGCGCGGCGGGCATCGCCGAAATCGTGCGCAGGCCGCTGGCCGTGCCGGCGGCCGATCCGGCAGCCGAATGAGAGCACGCTGTCTGGCGGCGGCGCTTGCGGCTCCCGCCATAGTGACGACCGGAACGGCGGCGGCCGAAACCAGGCTGCCGCCGATCACCGTCACTGCCCCTGCCCAGGCCGGGCGGGTGCTGCCGCCGCAGACGGTTGTCACGCAGGACGAGCTGGTCGATCGCCAGCCGCGCAGCCTTGCCGATGTGCTGCGCGGCGTCGCAGGGGTGACCGTACGCGCCAATTCCCGCGGCGAGACGGTGGCGCGCATTCGCGGCGCGGAGGAACGCCAGACGCAGGTGTTTCTCGACGGCGCGCCGCTCGCCGTGCCCTGGGACGGACGCGTCGACCTGGGCCTGCTGCCCGCCGGGCTGATCGGCGATGTCCGCATCACCAAGGGCGCCGCGCCGATCGAATATGGCACCAATACCGTCGCGGGCGTGGTCGATTTCCAGACTCGGCAGAGCGCGCAGGGCAGCTTCGCGCATGCCGAAGCGGGCAGCCTGGGATCGGGCAGCGCATCGGTGGTGCTGGCCGAACGGATTGGTGCGGTCGAGGCGACGCTGGCGGCGGGCGGGATCACCCGCGATGCCGAACCGCTCGCCGGGCCCCTGCCCTTCAGCCAGGCCTCGCGCAGCCGGCGTACCAACAGCGATCTCGACGCCGCCAGCTTCTTCGCGGCGCTTGGAACCGAACAGGGCGATCTTCGCCTGCGCGCCTCGGTGCTGCACCTTTCGGCAGAACGCGGCATCGCGCCCGAATCCGACCGACCGGCCGAGGCGGGAACGCGCTTCTGGCGCTATCCCGATATCGCGCTGACCCAGGCGACGCTGAACCTGGGCCTGACGCTCGGCGACCATGCCGAATTCAGGGCGACGGCCTGGCATCAGGATTTCAGCCAGCGCATCGCACAATATCGCAGCGTCAGCTATGCCGCGCTGCGCCGCACGCAGGACGATGACGACAGCACCACCGGCGGGCGGATCACGCTGGCGCACCGGCTGGGGCCGCTCGACCTTCGCTGGGCGGCATCGGCGCAGTCGAGCACGCACCGGCAGGTCGAGACCGATTTCCCCTCGGGCATCGCAGGCCCCCGGCTCAGATATCGTCAGAATCTCTACAGCGCGGGCGTGGAGGCGGACGCACAGCTCGCCCAGGGCATCCGCGCGACGCTGGGCGCAGCCTATGATGCGGTCGACAATCCGCTGACCGGGGACAAGCCTCGCCAGCCCTCGCTCGGCGCCGGCGCCTTTTCCTCGGCGCTGCAGTTCGATCTGGGCAACGGCGCGGCGCTGACCTTCAGCGGCGGCAGGCGCACGCGCTTTCCGACCGCGCGCGAGCTGTTCGGCGAGGCGCTGGGCCGCTTTGCGATCAATCCCGATCTGCGGCCCGAACAGGCCTGGCTCGCCGATGCCGAACTGCGGCTGACGCGTACCGGCTTTGCGCTGACGCTCAATCCGTTCCTGATCCGATCGGAAAACACCCTGGCGCAGCGCGTGCTCGCCGATGGTCGCCGCCAGCGGTTCAACCTTTCCGGCGCGACCAGCTTCGGCATCGACGCCAGGCTGGCGCATGACCTGACCGAAACGCTGCGGCTCGAGCTGTCGGGCACCGCGCTCAGCGCACGCGCCGATGCGGGCAGCGCCCCCATCCGCCGGCTGCCGCAACGGCCTTCGTACGAGGCGCTGGCGGTACTCGACTGGAACGTTTCCGGCAGGTTCGATCTGCGCGCCGAGCTGCGCGCGATCGGCAAGGCGATCGATCTCGATGCTGCAGGCCAGCGGGTCGAACTGCCCGCGGCTGCGGAAATCGCATTGCGCGCAGCCATCCCGATTGCGCGCATGGGCGCACGCGACCTCGTGCTCACCTTCGCCGTCGACAATCTGACCGATGCGCAGATCTTCCCGCAGGCAGGCCTGCCCTCGCCCGGCAGGCTGTGGCGCATCGGGCTGCGGTTCGACTAGAGGCCATGCAGCCAGGGCAGCGGGCATTGAGGGCCTCCACAGATACCGGACACCGCATGGCCGGCGTCGCCCATGGCGCTAGCGCTGCAGCCGTGACGGGTTGAACAGGATCGAAAAATAGATCCCGTCATCCTGCAGGTTGCGATTGCCCGCTACACGCGTCTTCTGGAAGTCATGCGCCCAGGTGACGCGAGCGCTCAAGGCGGGATGCGGCGTCCAGGCCAGCGACAGGCCCGCCCCCGAGATGAAATCGCGCGGAGGATTGGGCGGCTCGCGGTTCCTGAACCAGGCTGCGTCGACAAAGGCGCCGATGACGAACTGGCCCGGCCCGGTGACGTCTGCTCCACCCCCAAGGTTCAAGGGCTGCGATAGCTCGATCGAGCCGATCACCGCATTGTCGACCAGATAGAGCGTTTCGCGATAGCCACGGACCGAGTTGAGGCCACCGATCGGTAAGCGCTCTCCGGCATAAGTCACGCTGCTGCTATACTGGGCCGTCAACCGACCGCGCAATTCGGTTCCCGCTCCATTGAGCCTGCGCGCGTAATTTGCTTGGCCGAGCACGCCGATGAAATTGCGGTCGGGAGCCGGAACTCCGGCAATGTCGCTTCGGGTGCCATCGATGCCGACCGAAAGGGTGACGCTGAGCGCCAGCACCTGGCGGATCGAGCGCGACACGAAATCGAGTGCCAGGCGCGCAGCGTAATAGCGCGACACGCCATCGACCGATCCGGGCGCGAAGCTGAAGCGCTCGCCCAGCAGGAAGGTTTTCGTGTCACGGAAATCGAACTGCGCGCGCGCTACCAGCGAGGTCGAGGGCGCGAATGTCCCGTCGCCTTTGGGCATGAGCGGGGTCTTGATCAGTTGATGCGCCAGGCCGGTGTAGAGCTGGATGCCCTCCGTGCGAATGTCCAGCGGCGCGAGGATGGAATCGACCACCGCCGCATCGTTGAAGCCCAATCCCACGAAGAACTGCCAACTTGGCGAGAAAATGGGTTCCTCGAAACTTGCCGCCACATCGATCACCCCGCGTGTCCGCCCGAATTCGATGGCGAGCCGGTCACCGGGTGTCAGCAGATTTCTGATGCTGCCGCCGATCGCCGTGCGCTGCGCGCCGATGGACGGCGTGCGGCTGTTGGCAAGGCTGATATACGCGTCCAGCCGCTCTGCAGGCATGACCGTGACCGCCAGCGCCGCTTCGCCTGGTCGGCCATGGGGGCGCAGATCGGCATTGACGGTGGTAACCGCAGGATCCTCTGCCAGCAGCCGGAACTGGCGCTCGAAATCAGCGGCATTGAACGGATAGGCCGTGGCGGATGGCAGCCGGTCGAGGACGAACCGGCGGTCCAGCCCGCGTCCGGGATCGGCTATGTTCAACCCGTCGGCCGCCACACGGCCAAGCACCAGCCTGAGCCGCAAGGGGCCGCTTTCGCGGATCGGCGGCTGGCTGGGGACTAGCAGACCCGAATTGACATAGCCGTTCACGGCGAACTGCGCATTGATCAGCTGGATCAGCGCGATGATCCGGGCGTAGGGAACAGGCGGGCCGACCAGATCGTTGGCGGCAAACTGGCGCTGCACCCAGGCGGGGTCGATGAGTTCGTCCGGCTCCAGTGAGACGACAAGCCCGCTTGCCGCATCGCGGGCCGGTGCCCATGCCTCAACCGGCTTCATGGCGCGGTCACCCTCGACGATGAGTTGGGTCAGCGTGACCGCCCCCTGGTCCGGGACGCCGGGGACATCGCCGGGCACGCGCGTAACCGATGGCGCCGTCGGCGTTTTGGATGGGCCGGGTGCCGGGCGCGGCACCGGATCGGCATAAACGGGGGGCGGCAGCCGTGATGCGCCCGCATCCGGTCTCAGCGCTCCATCCGGCACCACCTGCGCCGCCGCCGGTGCCCAAAGGCCCGACATGAGCGCGATCAGGCCTGCGGTCGCAAGAGCCGGTCTCAGCCGCACGGCCGATCCGGAGCGGCGCGGTCCAGCAGCGCGACAGGCTCGGCTGGACGTTCACCGGGTGCGGCCTCGGGCTCTGCTAGGCCATAGGGTCCAATCGCGGCGATGCTCAACTGGCTCGCCCCGCCGCCGGCACGCGCCGCCCGGCACCGTCCTGCCAGCACCGCACTTGCATCGAGCAGGTCGATATCCCTCGGCTCCTCACCCGAGGCGACATAATCGAGCTGGCCTTGGAAGACGAAATTGCCGTTGACCCGGATCTGATCGAGCCGGTCGGCGGCATCGATATAGAATTGCGAGCGAATCACGACATTCGCCCCCGCCTGCTCGCCCAGCGCGAATATGTTGCCGCCCTGGCTGATGATGGCAAGCGGATTGCCGATGGTGATGACGCCGCCGGTGCCTGGCCCCGACGACGTCGTCACGATGCTGGGCCCGAACGCCCCATCGCTGAGCCGCAACAGGCCCCCCGAGGGAAGGTCCAGGCGGATGGCCCCGGCGGGACCGAAAGCCGAATTGGTGGTGATCTGCGCCCCATTGGCGAGCGTGAGATCGCGCGCACCCACGGTGATCGTCCCCGCGCTCGCCGCGTCGGTCGCGAGCCCATCGTTGCTCGAGGCAATCCGCGAGCCATTGGCCAGTACGATATCCCCGGACGTGGTGATGGTTATGTTGCCGGCACCGCCCCGGGCCGCCGGTGCCACTGCGGTCGCAATCGCCGAATTGTCGAGCCGGAGTTCGCTCGCCGAAATCGAGATCGATCCGGCATTGCCCGCGCCCGTCGTGCTGCTGGTGACCGTCACGCCCCGCTCCATGGCAAGGCCTTGCGCTGCCCGTATGGTGATCGACCCCGCCTGCCCCAGGCTGGTGGTATCCGAACTGATCAAGGCACCATTGGCCAGGCTGATGGTATCGGCGGTGATCTGAAGCGTGCCGGCATCGCCGGTGCCGGCTGCGGTCAGCTCGATGCGACCGCCATCCATGCGGAAATCTCTGGCGGCAATCCCGATGTCTCCCGGGCTACCCGACCCCAGCGAATTGGCGGTGATGCTGGCGTTTCCACTCAGCCGGATGTCGGGAGCCTCGAAGCGGATCAAGCCGGCAAACGCCCTTCGGCCGCCGCTGCTGTTGTTGCTCGTGATGGCGGCATTGCCCGCGAGCCGGATCGATTCGGCCGCCCTGAACTGCACGAACCCGGCGACGCCACGCGAAAGACCGTTGGTCTCGATGACGCTGGCGCCATCGACGACTATGGTGCGGCCATCGACGAAGATGTTCCCGGCATCGCCTAGCCCTGTGGAGAGCGCCGATATCCGCGAGTCCCGGATCCTGACATCGCTGCCTTCCATCGCGATGAACCCCTGCAGCCCGGTTCCGCTCTGGTTGCTGAACAGCGTGGTCCGGTCCAGGATAAGGGCATTTCGCGCAGTGAAGATGATCGCTCCTGCTCCCCTGTCGCCAGACGCGCTCGTGTTGATCAGGCTGTCCGTGAGCGTGATCGAATCGGTGGCGAACATGACCAGCGTTGGCTCGAACAGTGCGTCGACGCTTATCGCCGTTCGCGACATCACGATCGATCCGGCATCGATTTCCACATCCTCGCGGGCGGACGTGATCGTGGCATTGCTGACAGTGAGGCGGCCCGTGGCGATCATCGGGTCGGTGCTGTTCGGGTTGATGGGCAGCACGACGGGACTGTTGCCCGCTGCGATGAGCCGGAAGCCGGATCCCCGCGAAAATCGCTCCCCGACGACCAGCGCACGATCGGAAATGGAAAGGTCGCGCCCGGCCAGGGTGATGGCCCCTGGCGCTGCGATCGGCCGACTTGCCGGGCTGCCGAAGACCGCCAGCGCGCCCTCGGTTCCCTGAAACCCGAAACTCTCAGGGACGGTCATCGAGAATGTCGATCCGCCGGGTGTGACCGCCGAGAAGCGACCACCCCTGAAAAAATCGAGATGTGAAGCGGCGGCAAAATGCGCGCCGGCCGCGACATTGAGCTGCGCATTCTCGCCGAACACGATGCCAGCCGGGTTGATGAACCAGAAATCCGCATTGGGAAGCGCGGCGCTGTCGATCGTGCCATTGATTGTCGACAGCTCGCCTCCGGTCACCCGCGTGATGACGTTCTGGATCAAGGCGGGATTCGCGAAAGAAAATGTCCAGGCTGCGGTATCGCCTGCATTCAAGCGGAAGGTAGCAAGCGAGTGGAACAGGTTTCTGCCGGCCAGCCTGCCGCCGTCAATCGTCGTCCGGGTGCCGTCGCGGTTGACGATGGTCCCCAGGTTCCGGTCGGGGGCCGTATCGGCGACAATGACCGTCTGCGCCTGGGCGGCGATCGGCAGCCATGCAGGCAGGGCCGCCATCAGCGCGGTACCCAGCAGGGTGCGGCGCCGCGTCATCGCCAGGCCCCCAGCAGCGTGAACGCCGCCCATATATTGGGATCGGAAAACGCACCATCGGCAAGCAGAGCGAGCTGGGCCTGGCGCAACGCCTCGGCCTTGCTCTGACCCGCATCATAGCCCGCGTAGAACTGCCGCATCAGCTCTGCCGTGCCTGCATCGTTGACCTGCCAGAGCGAGGCGATCGCGCTGGCAGCACCGGCCTGGATCGCGGCGCCGGCCAGCCCCATATTGGCCTCGTCGTCTCCGACGGCGGTCTCGCAGGCGCTGAGCACGATGAGGTCGAGCGCTCCGCCACGCGCCGAGTTGCCGGCAATCATCCGGCGCAGTTCTGAAAGCGGGATGGCTTCGCCATTGGCGACGATGAAGCTGCGGTTGGAGCCGCCGTTGAACGAGGCGTGCGTGGCCAGGTGCAGGACATCGATCGCACCGCCCCGCAGCGCCTCGGCCAGATCGGCGCGGCGGAAATCCTCGATGAACCGGCTGCCCGAGCGCTTGCCGACGGCAGCGGCTATGCGCGCCTCCTCGGTCGTCCCTTCGAGCGCCGGAAAGGTGCCGCCGAAAATCTCGACGCTTTGCTGCAACGAGGCCGCAACGACGCGAAGCTGGTCATCGCGCCTGCCGGAACCAGGCTGCGAATAACCGAGCGCAGGGCTGCCGCCCAGCCGGGTGCGCTCGACGAGGAAACGACCTGCTGCATCGGGCAGCGCCGCAAAGGGCAGCGCGCGCAACGGGCCATCGGGAATGATCACCAGGGTGGTCTGGGGCGAGAGCAGTGCTGCCACAGGCTCGATGAGCAGCGCATCAAGCTCACGCGCGGGCTGGCGCCATGCATCGTCAAAGCCTTCGCTCAGCCCCAGATTGACCTTTTCGACCAGCGCCGCGACGCGCTGGCGATCGGCAGCCTGGTCAGGCGGCAACCGCCTGTAGATGGCCGGTCCGCCCGATGCCGGACGCTCAGCCAGGATGATCTCGAGCCGGTCCGCGAGCAGAACCGGATAGAGCAGCACCTCGCCCGCCGCGAGGTCCGATGGCGTGAAGGCAATGCGCGGCGGCACGCATTCGCTGCCGAACAGGCTCTGGATCTCCGCCTCGCGAAAGGTCTCAATCATTGCCTGTGCGGCGAGGATCACCTCTCCCTCGCGGCTGTCGCCCGGCGGGATCGACGACAGCGTCACATCGACCGCCTTTTCGAAGACCTTGTGCATCCGCAGGGAAAAGGTGGATTCTTCGGTCAGCGGATCGACCGCGGGCAAGAGCGGCCTTATCGCCTCGAGCGCCCGGTAGCCGGCAAGCGCATGGGCAGCGCGGTGCTCCGGGTCGATCTCTGCCAGCAGCACGTACCATTCGGGCAACCGCACGGGTATGGGACGCTGCGCCTCGAGAAAGATCGCCTGGTTGATGCGTTCGCGCGCGGTGCCCGCATCTCCTTGCGCCAATGCCAGCCTCGCCTCCATCGCAGCCGCATAGGCCGCGCTGGCCACGTCGTTCCCTGCCGCAGAGCGCATGGCAGCGATCCGGGTGCCGAGCGTCGCCGCATCGACCGCCCTGCTTTCGAGCGCCACTTCGGCGAGCCGCCCGGTGATCTCGCTGCGCATGGCCGCGCCCGAAATGGATGCGGCGGCGGCAAAGCCCTGCTCCAGAGCGCTCGCGATGGTCGATCTGAGAAGGTCCTGACGGTCGTCGGATTTGGCCAGCAGGCCGAGGCCAATTCTTGCAAGGCGCAGCTGCGCCAGTGCTGCTGTCTGGTAATCCTGTGTGGTCAGGCTGCGCACCGATGCGCAGCGCAAGGCGACGGACGCGACATATTGCGGTGGCGTCGTGCCCAGCTGGACCGCGGACAGGGCGCCGCAGACGCCGTCGCCGATCGCATCGGCCTGCGCCACGGTCTCCACCGCGCCGCGCGTTCCCGATCGCGAACGTCTCGCCCCACGGGTCGCCGGTATGGTTGCTGCATTGAGCGACACCAGACCCAGCCTGTAGGCTGCGCGCGACGCGACCTGCTGTTCTCCGGCGGCCTCCGCCATGCGGAACGCGGTCAGCAGAAAGGATTGCGCTGCAGATTGGGTCCCGCCACTGCCGGTGCGCATCAGTTCGCCCGCTGCGGCGCAATAGGCCGCAAGCTCGCGCAATTCTGCGGCACCCGATGCTGCGTCCTCTAGGTTGAGCAGTTCCATTGCGCCGTCGGCGCTTTCGTTCGATCCGCTGCGGCGCGCCAGCCGCTGTTCGATCATCTCGGTCGATCTGCGCAAGGCCGCGCCATCGATCGGTGCGGCCGCACGGCCCCGGTCAAACGATTGGCACAGTTGCGCCGGACTGGCGGCAAGGACGGGCGATGCGCTCATGATGAGCCCAGCAGCAGCCAGCTTGCCGACAACAGTCAGGACCCCGGTAACGAGGCCGCGCCGAGAATGAAACATCCCTGCCATCATCAAGCCCTTGTCTGGGGTGAGGCTCCGCTGCCGATCGGAGGGCTGTGAAAGTTATGCCTAGCCAATGGCAAGTTACAAGTCGATTTCCCAAGGCGTGCGCCAGGGCTCGACCGGTCGTTACCGTCAGCCCGGTGCATGGCGACTCGCACACCGCTCGCGGGTCAGCACGCACCATCAGATTGGAACAGAAATTTTACATCCCGAAACAAGCTGCGGCACTGCGCGACCCGACGGCTCGCCACCTTGTCGGACGGACTTTTGGCCGATCCATCGGTGCACTCTGTCAGACTGGCTGGACAGGGGCATCGTCGAAATGACTGCATTTTGATTTCAAACAGTTTTCTCCGGTTAATGCACGCGCGGACATGGCCAATCCTCCTGCCGGCATTAACCAATCGATCGATAGCTCATCGAAGTTGAACGGGTCTGATTATCGATCAGAACGCGCTTCAAGGTAGAAAATCTCGGTAATTCTACGGGAAATTTCCATTAACCATTGCTTATGCAGTGCCGGATTAAGCGGTGTCATCCAAGCTGGACAGCGGGACGCCAGAGGAGACCGACATGCTTAAAGACTTTTACGCCCATTATCCAATTCGCAAGAAATTCGACATAATCCTCGGCGTGCTGCTGGCCATTGCGATTATTCCCGCCGCGCACAGCGCTGTCGAACTCGTCGGCGGCAACGGCGACGTCCTGTGGGAAATGATCGGCGAGCTGGCGGTGCTGATGGCGGTGGGGGCGTTCGTGCTATATGCAAAAAAGGCGGTCTGTGACCCCTATGTGAATACGGTCGTCCGTATGGAGGGGCTTGCGGCTGGCGATCTGGACAGTGCCATCGCCTTTACCGATCACCGCGACTGCGTCGGCCGGATGAACAAGGCGATGCTGGTGTTCAAGGACAATGCCGCCGAACGTGTCCGCGCGGATGCGGCTCTGCGCGTGGTCGTGTCCGAGATAACGTCGGGCCTGCATCACATGAAGAACGGCAATCTCAGATATTCGATCAACTCTGCCTTCGACTCCGAATTCGACAGCCTGCGCCGGGATTTCAACGACACCATGGGCCAGCTTTGTCAGCTGCTGACCCAGACATCGAGCGCCGCGTCGAACGTGCTCAACGGCGCCTCGGAAATCCGCTCGGCCTCGGACGATCTGGCCAGCCGCACCGAACAGCAGGCCGCCAGCCTGGAGGAAAGCGCCGCAGCGATGCGCGAAGTCACCGGCATGGTGCAGCAGACCGCGCAGAACGCCTCTGAGGTCGGCAAGCAGGTCAGCGAGGCGCATCACGCCGCAACCGATGGCGGGGCCGTCGTGCGCCGCGCCGTCACCGCGATGGACGCCATCCAGAAATCCTCGAGCGAGATCACCAACATCATCGATGTCATCGACGGCATCGCCTTCCAGACCAATCTGCTGGCATTGAATGCCGGGGTCGAGGCCGCACGCGCTGGCGATGCGGGCAAAGGCTTTGCGGTGGTCGCCAACGAGGTGCGCGCGCTCGCACAGCGTTCCGCCGATGCCGCCAAGGACATCAAGGAACTGATCACCGCTTCGACCGCAGGTGTGTCCGACGGCGTGGCGCTGGTCGATGAGACCGGCACCGTTCTCTTGCAGATCAGCGACCGCGTCGCCGCGATCAACACGCGAATCTCCGAGATCTCGTCGTCCGCCCAGGCGCAGGCGCTGCGTCTGCAGCAGGTGAATCTCGCGGTGAACGAGATGGACAAGATGACCCAGCAAAATGCTGCGATGGTCGAGGAATCGAACGCCGCTGCCCGCAGCCTTGCAGAGGAAGCCACTGATTTGGCTCAGGTTGTCCAGCGCTTCCAGACAGGAAACATCGCGCCGATCAAGCAGCCTGCGGCCGCGAAGGCACCCCGCCGTGCCCCTGCCGCACGCACGCCGATGGTTTCAGGAAACCTAGCATTAACCATTTCCGAAGAAGACTGGTCGGAATTCTGAGGAACAGGAGAACAGAGTGATGCATCAACTGACTCTGCCCAGCCGGTGCGATCGCGCGAGCGCGATCTCGCTGCATGCCGAATTGCGCGACAAGCTGAAGGCAGGACCGGTGGCGATCGACGGGTCGGATGTCACTGCGCTGGGCCAGGCCATGCTGCAGCTGCTGCTGAGCGCGCGCCAGACCGCCAACCGCACCGGGCAGGCGCTGACCATCACTCCTTCTGAAAAAATGCGCGCGACACTGACCAATGCCGGAGCCGATCCGGACATGCTGTGCGGAAATGGAATGCCGTCATGACCAACGAGGAAATCCGTACCATCTTCTTCGCCGAGTGCGAGGAAGCTCTGGCCTCCGCCGAACGGGCGCTGACCATCTGCAAGAGCCAGCCCGACAACATGGACGCGGTCAACGACGTGTTCCGCTCGGTCCACTCGATCAAGGGTGGTGCGGGCGCGTTCGGCTATACCGCGCTGCAGGTCTATACCCACGGGTTCGAAACGCTGCTTTCGGATGTGCGCGACGGCATCCTGCCGATGACCGAGGATCTGCTGTCGCTGCTGCTTCGCGCGCTCGACCTGCTTGGCGACCATGTCGCACGGGCGCTCGAGGGCAGCGAAGCGCCCGATGACAGTGCGATGATCGCCCAGCTTGCCGCTGCGCAGCAGGGCGGCGGCGCTGCGGCTGCCGCTCCCGCCGAAGCTGCTGCTGCTCCCGCTCCGGCAGAAGCGGCGCCCGAACCGGTTGTCGAAGCGGCGCCCGAAGCGCTCACCGCCACCGAATCGTCTTCCGACGTCGACGATCTGCTCTCGTTCGATCTCGATGCGATGCTCAACGACATCGCCACCGAAGTCGCACCCTCCAAGCCCGCCTGGCGCGTCACCATGAAGCCGCAGGCCAGCGCCATGCTGAACGGCGGCGAACCGCTGCTACTGCTACGCGAACTGCGCTCGCTGGGCGAAGGCACGGTGCGGCTCGACACCAGCGCGCTGCCCGATCTCGACAGCTTCGATCCCGCCGGTGCCTATCTGGCCTGGGACGTGACGCTGCCCGGCGATGTCGAGCGCGATGCGATCGAGGACGTGTTCGGCTTTTCGGGCGACGACCTGGATGTCGCGATCGATTCGGGCGGGCTGACCCCCGAAGCTGCGCCTTCGGCTCCTGCCCCGGCGGTCGAAGCCGCACAGGCCCCCACCCCCGTGCCCGCCGCAGCGGCACCTGTCGCCGAGCCGGTGGCAGAACCCGCGCCGGCCGCTGCGCCGCCGCCCCCGGTCGCCGCACCCGAGCCCGTCGCTGTTGCACCTGCTCCTGCACCGGCAGCAGCGCCCGTTGCCGCGGCTCCGACTGCGCCTGCCGCTGCCCCCGTGGAAGCCGCTGCCGCTCCCGCCGAAAAGACCGAGACGCCCAAGCCCGCGCTCGTTTCGTCGCAGCCCGCTCCGGCGGCGCCTGCCGCGCCGGTTTCGCAATCGGTGCGCATCGATCTGCGCAAGCTCGATCAGCTGATCGACACCGTCGGCGAGATGATGATCGCGCAGGCGATGCTGGGCCAGCAGATGTCGACCTATGGCATGCGCAACAGCAGCGAACTCGCCATGCTCGAATCGCTGACCCGCGATGTGCAGGAACGCGCAATGGCGATCCGCGCCCAGCCGATCAGCACCGTGTTCAGCCGCGTTCCGCGTCTGCTGCGCGACCTGCAGGCGAGTACCGGCAAGAACATCAACCTGGAAGTCTCGGGCGAGACGACCGAAATCGACAAGACGATCATCGAGCGCCTTGGCGATCCGCTGACCCATCTCATCCGCAATGCCGCCGACCATGGCATCGAGGACGCGGCCACGCGCACCGCGAACGGCAAGAGCCCCGATGGCACGCTCAAGCTCTCGGCCGAGCAGCGTTCGGGCCGCATCCTCATCCGCATCGAGGATGACGGTCGCGGGATCGATCAGGCCAAGGTGCTCAAGAAGGCCGTCGAAAAGGGCCTTGTCGCCCCCGACGCCAACCTGTCGGCAGACGAGATCAACAACCTGATCTTCGCACCCGGCTTCTCCACCGCCGAAACGGTCTCGAGCATCTCGGGACGCGGCGTCGGCATGGACGTTGTCCGTCAGAACGTGAAGGATCTGGGCGGTCGCATCACGGTGAAAACCGAGCCCGGCGCGGGCACCAGCTTCATCCTGACGCTGCCGCTGACGCTCGCCATCGCCGACGGCATGACCGTCACGGTGGGTTCGCAGACGCTGGTGCTGCCGCTGTCGCACATCGTCGAAAACCTGCGTCCGGGCGAAGGCGAGATCCACCGCCTTGGCAACGGCCGCCTGATGCTCAAGGCGCGCGACCGGTTCATCCCGGTGGTCAATATCGCGCGTGCACTCGACCTCGATGGCGAGATCAACGATCCGACCGAGGCCGTGCTGATCATCGTCGATACCGAGCTGGCCGGCCAGGCTGCGCTGCTGGTGGATTCGATCGTCGACCAGCGCCAGATCGTCATCAAGAGCCTCAACGCAAACTATCGCTCGGTCGAATGCGTCGCAGGCGCGACCATTCTGGGTGACGGCCGCGTGGCACTGATCGTCGATGTCGATGGCCTGGTCGCTGCCGAAGCGGGCACGCAGAGCTATCGGGAGGTTGCGTGAACGCGCAGACCCTCTCTTTCGAGACGCTGCCGGGGATCAGCCGGGCCGTCTACTCGCCGGAGGATTTCGCCACCGTTCAGCGGCTGGCGCATGAAACTGCGGGTATCGTGCTGGTCCCGGCCAAGTCGATGCTGGTCTATTCGCGCCTGGCCCCGCTGGTGCGCGAATCGCGCTTCACCACCTTTTCCGATTATCTCGCCTCGCTGAAGGGCAATGAGGAAGAGCTGCGCCGGGTGATCTGCGCGCTGACCACCAACCACACCTATTTCTTCCGCGAAGACCATCATTTCGAGCATCTGGGCGAGGAAGTGGCCCCGGTGCTGATCGCCAAGGCGCGCAAGGGCCAGCCGGTGCGCATCTGGTCGGCGGGCTGCTCGAGCGGCGAGGAAACCTGGTCGATCGTCACCACGATCCTGGGCGAGGACCCGCGCATGGCGGCGACGCTGGCGGGCACCGATCTGCGCATCCTGGCGACCGATCTGGACGACAATGTGCTCAATACCGCGCGTGCAGCGAGCTATTCGACCGAGAATATCTCTGCGATGCCCGCCGAACTGCGCCGGTTGTGGACCCAGTCGAGCGGCGCCACCACCACGATCAACCCCCAGGTGCGCAACCTGGTGAGCTTCAACCGGCTCAACCTGTTGCATGACTGGCCGATGAAGCGTCAGTTCGACGTGATCTTCTGCCGCAACGTCATGATCTATTTCGACCAGCCGACCAAGGAACGGCTGGTGGCCCGGTTTGCAGATCAGCTGCTGCCCGGCGGGCATCTGTACATCGGCCATAGCGAGCGCGTTATTGGCCCTGCCGCTGCCCGTCTTACGCAAATCGGTAAGACTATTTACCTTAAGGAGGGCGCATGAGCATTCGTGTCCTGATCGTCGATGATTCTCCCACCATGCGTGCGCTGCTGGTCGAGGCCCTGCGCCCGGCTGCGGACATCCAGGTCGTGGGTACGGCGGTCGACGCGCGCGAGGCGCGCAGCATGATCAAGGCGCTCAACCCCGATGTCGTCACGCTCGACATCGAGATGCCGGGGATGAGCGGCCTGGAATTCCTCGAAAAGCTGATGACGCTGCGCCCGACGCCGGTCGTTATCGTGTCGGGCCTGGCGGAAAGCGGCTCGGCGATGACGGTGCGCGCGCTCGAGATCGGCGCGGTCGAATGCTATGCCAAGCCCAGCGGCGCTGCCGGCAATATCCTTGTGTCCGATCAGGGTCGCCTTGCCGAGATGATCCGCAACGCTGCCCAGGCCAAGGTGCAGGCGCATGACCGTGCCCGCCCTGCCCCGGCCCCGCGCCAGACGCTGGGATCGGCGCAGACCCGGCTGATCGCGATCGGCGCATCGACCGGCGGTGTGGAAGCGCTGCACGTGCTGCTGAGCCAGTTCCCCGCCGATTGCCCGCCCACCATGGTGGTGCAGCATATCAACGGCGCCTTTGCCGAAGCCGTCGCGCGCCGTCTCGATTCGGTCTGCGCGCCCAAGGTGATGATCGCCGAGCCCGACCTGCCGGTGCGTGCAGGCCATGTCTATATCGCGCCCGGCACCGAACGGCATCTGGAAGTGCGCGGCAGCAGCAATTCGGGCATGTATGTCCGCGCGCGGCCCGGCCCGAAGGTCAGCGGCCATCGCCCCAGCGTCGATGTGCTGTTCCATTCGGTCGCGGAAAATCTGGGCGCCGACGCCATCGGCATCCAGCTCACCGGCATGGGCAATGACGGCGCGCACGGGCTGCTCGCCATGGCCGAAAGCGGCGCAATGACCATTGCGCAGGACGAGGCGACCTCGGTCGTGTTCGGCATGCCAGGCGCGGCGATCGCGCTGGGCGCCGCCAGTGTGGTCGCGCCGATCCATCGCATCGCGCAGGTCGCCTTCGGAGGGGTCGCGCTATGCTGATGGAAACCATCGACTTTTCCAAGCACAAGCGGGTGCGCCTGATGGTCATGCAGGGCCAGGCGCGGGTGAGCGGCGATCCCAGGCTCGAGCTGACCACCGTGCTGGGCAGCTGCATCGCGTGCTGCCTGTACGACGCCTCGAACAATATCGGCGGCATGAACCATTTCCTGCTCGCCAGCCCGAGCAACGATTCCGGGCTCGACGAACATTATGGCGTGTACCTGATGGAAGTGCTGATCAACGAGATGCTGGCTTATGGCGCGGACCGCCGCATGCTGCGCGCGCATCTCTATGGCGGCGCCAACATGTCCAGCGGCATGAGCTGGATCGGCACGGCCAATGCCGAATTCGCGACCTCGTTCCTCAAGGCGGAGGGGATTCCGTTGGTCAGCCAGTCGGTCGGCGGCCCGTCCGCCCGCCGCGTCGATTTCCGCCCTTATCATGGCCAGGCGCGTTGCCGCATCGTCGACAACTCGCAGGCTCCGAAAGACCTGCCCACACCCAAGCCTCGTGAAGATCACGGCGATATTGAGCTGTTCTGAGAGAAGGACCCCGAAGATGACCTGTGCTCAAGAAAAGACCCGCATTCTGACGGTGGACGACAGTCCCAGCATGCGCGCGCTGCTCAAGCATGCGCTGACGGCGGAGGGATTCCATGTCGACCAGGCCGATGACGGCGTTTCCGCGCTCGATTGGCTTAAGGAGAACGAGTGCGATGTCGTTATTACAGACATCAACATGCCACGCATGGACGGCTTCGGCCTGATCGAGCACCTGCGCAAGGGCGCGATTCACGAGAATCGCCCGATCCTGGTGCTGACGACCGAGGCGTCCGAGGAAAAGAAGGCACAGGCGCGCCGGGCCGGTGCGACGGGATGGATCGTGAAGCCGTTCGACGCTGTGAAGCTCGCGGCTGCCGTCCGCCGCGTCACGCACTGATCCTGCTAGCCTGTTGTTGGGGGAAGAGAAATGAACCGTCAGCTGATCACGTTTGAAGTCGAAGGCCAGACCTTCGGAATCGACATCATGGGCATCCGCGAAATCCGCGCCTGGTCGCCCACCACCCGCCTGCCGCGCGTGCCCGATTACGTTGCCGGCGTCGTCAACCTGCGCGGCATCGTGCTGCCGGTGATTGATCTGGCGGCGCGCCTGGGCTGGAACAAGTCCAAGCCCGGCGAGCGGCACGTCATCATCGTCACCGAGGTCAACGGGCAGCTCAAGGGCATGATCGTCGATGCGGTGCGCGATATCGTGACCTTCGACCAGAGCGCGCTGCAGCCGCCGCCGACCACGGGCGATTCGGTGCTGCCCTTCCTCGAAGGGCTTGCCTCGCTCGACGACCGCATGGTGATGGTGCTCGACCTCGTCGCCCTCACCCATGAAATCGAATATGCCGACGCTGCCTGATCGCAGCCTGATTTCCCGTAACTGAAGGGTCAAACCAATGACTGCCGCCGCCCGTGTCCTGATTGTCGATGATTCCATCACCATGCGTGCGCTGTTCACCAGCGCGCTGGAAAAGGACAAGAATATTGAGGTGCTGGGCGCTGCCCGCGACGTCATCGAGGCGCGCGAGCTGATCGCCGAACTTCGCCCCAACGTGCTGACGCTCGACGTCGAAATGCCCGGCATGAACGGCATCGACTTCCTCGCCGAGCTGATGGCCGAGCGCCCCATTCCGGTGGTCATGCTCTCCACGCTGACCCAGAAGGGCGCGGACATCTCGCTCCGCGCGATCGAGCTGGGCGCGGTCGACTGCTTCCCCAAGCCGCAAAAGGCGACGGCGGAAGAATTCGCCAAGATCTCGGGCAAGCTGTGCAAGACTGTGCTGACCGCTGCGCGCACCAATCTGGAAGCGCGCGCCAAGGCCAAGGACGCGGTCGATCTCAGCGCCTCGTTCAACTATCGCTGGAACGGCCAGGTCATCGCGATCGCGGGCGGCATGGGCTCGATCGACCCGGCCACCGTGGCGGTCACCAGCCTGCCGACCAACTGCCCACCGACCATCGTGTCGCTGGCGATCGACGAGGCGCTCTCGGCCTCGCTGACGGCCAATCTCAACAAGGACTGCCGCGCGCAGATCAAGATCGCCGAAGACGGCGCACTGCTTGAACCGGGCATCATCCATGTCGCGGTCGATCCGCGCTATCATGTGGTGATCGACAGCTGGCCCAATGGCCGCATCCGCCTGGTCGAACGCGATCCCGTCAACGGTGCGCGTCCGTCAGCCGACCTGCTGATGGCATCGCTCGCCAAGACCGTCGGTGCCAAGGGTGTCGGCCTGCTGCTCTCGGGCGGTGGCGAAGATGGCGCCGCGGGCATGGGCGCGCTGCGTGCCGCGGAAGGCACCTGCCTGTTGCAGTCGCCCGACACCGCGCTGATCCCCGAAATGATCGGCGCCGCCATCGCCAAGGGCATCATGAACTTCGTGCCCCCGGCGGAATTCGGTGCACGTCTGTGCCCGCCCGACGAGGCGACGCAGAATGCTGCATGACCGCACGGCCCTGCGCGTCATTGCCGATCTGCTGCGCTCTACCGGGCATCTGACCGAACAGGTCGGCTCGTCGCTCTGCCAGGACGAGGAGACGGCTATCCGCAACCTGACGCTGCTGCAGGACATCGACCTGCTGGCGCAGCGTCAGGTCGCGATCGCCGAGATCCTGGAATCGGAGGACCTGTCGCAGTCGCTCGCCAATTGCCGGCTCGAATGGATCGCCAGCGCCTACCGCCCCGTCAGCAGCGGCCACGCGCCGGAGGCCTGACGCCGGATCACATGGCGGCGCCGCTGGCCATCCATAGCGCCATGGCGACCATCATGACGTTCTCGGTGAGCGAGACGAAGCCCAGCGGCACGCGCGAGCTGCCGCCGACACAGGCGCACTTGATGTCGCGCTTCTGCACATAGACCGCGTAGAAGACCGACACCGCGCCCACCGAACCGATGAACAGCGCGACCGGGATCGACACCCAGTCGAGCGCCCGCGCGAGCATCAGCACCCCGGCGAGCCCTTCGGCAAACGGGTAGATATAGGCATAAGGCAGCCAGCGCCAGGCCAGCAGGTCATAGCTCAGGAACATCGTCGCGAACGCATCGACATCCTGCAGCTTGGGCACCGCAAGCAGGCACATCGCCACTGCGATAAACGTCTCGATCGTCATCACCGACAGCAAGCTGCCCATGGTCAGCCAGCTGATCGCGCCCGCCATCAGCGCGGCCATCGCGAACAGCGCGATCACAGGCACATAGGAAACCGCATCCGCGTCCTTCACCTTCTTGCCGAAATATCGGCGCAGATCGTCATTCCCCCCGATCCTTGACCCGTCGATAAAGGTCTGCGGCGTGGTCTTGACCCCATGCTTCGCCTTGAACGCATCGGTCTCCTCGCGCGTCGTCAGCCAGTGATCCTCGACCGCGTAGCCCTGGCTCTCGAGCAGATACTTGCTCTTGAGGCCATAGGGGCAGACATGCTTATCCATCACCATGCGATGGAGCACGGCGGTCTTGCGCGCGGTCATTTCTTGACCTTCTCGAACAGCTCGATCAGCTCGTTGAACTTGATCCGCTGCTCGGCCGCATCGCCCGATGCGATCGCTTCCGACACGCAGCACGCGGCGTGATCCTTGAGGATCTCGCTCTCGGCCTTGGAGAGCGCCGCCTTCACCGCCTGCATCTGGTTGAGAATGTCGATGCAATACCGGTCCTGCTCGACCATCTGCGCGATGCCGCGCACCTGACCTTCGATGCGTTTCAAGCGGTTGAGGATTGCGGTTCTGTCCTTGGCCATGCTGGTCCCTCCAAAATGGCGTTGCATACCATAGGGGGGTATAGTATGTGCGCCGCAGAGGATAAGCAAGAACCATGCGCAGAGATTTTTCCAGACGATCCATCCTGACCGGCATCGGCGGCGGCCTCGGCCTGGCCGCCATGCCCGCCTGGGCGCAGGGCCACAGCATGCACGGCGGAAGCCATGGGCGCGGCGGCCCGCGCATTCCTGCCGGCTTCGACGAGGTGCGCGGGCCTGAGGTCAATCTCTCGATCGGCAGCGGCCATCGCATCGTCCAGGGGCGGCGCGGCCCGGGTATCGCGGTCAACGGCAGCGTGCCGGGACCGCTGATCCGCCTGACCGAAGGCGATACTGTTCGCCTCAATGTCACCAATACGCTCGATGTCGACAGCTCGGTGCACTGGCATGGGCTGCTGGTGCCGTTCCAGTATGACGGCGTGCCGGGCATCAGCTTTCCGGGGATCAGGCCGGGCGAGACCTTCACCTACGAATTCCCCGTGCGCCAGTCGGGCACCTACTGGTATCACAGCCATTCGGGGCTGCAGGAACAATCGGGCCATTACGGCCCGCTGATCATCGAGCCGAAGGGCGGCGAAACGATCGCGGTGGATCGCGACTATATCCTGCTGGTCAGCGATTTCACCACGCTCGACCCGCATTTCATCATGAAGCGGCTGCGCACCGGCGAGGGCTTTTTCAACCGGCAACAGAATACATGGACCGACGATTATCCGATGTCGGGCGAAGAGCGCCGGATGTGGGCCCAGATGCGGATGATGCCCACCGACATCGCCGATATCGGCGGCAAGACTTATACCTTCCTCGCCAATGGGCGCGGCCCGAAAGAGGGCATGGAATATCTGTTCAAGGCCGGTGAACGCATCCGCCTGCGCATCATCAACGGCGCGGCGATGACCTTCTTCAACATCCGCATCCCCGGCCTGCCGATGACCGTGATCGCGACCGACGGCCAGCGCGTGCGCCCGGTCGAGGTCGACGAACTGCAGATCGGCACGGCCGAGACCTATGACGTGATCCTCGAGCCGGGTTCCGCGCCTGCCTACAGCATCGTGGCCGAATCGATGGACCGGTCGGGCATGGCGCTCGCGACGCTAGCGAGCGCGCCGGGGCTGCGTGCCGAGGTGCCCGCACTGCGCGATCCGCCGCTGCTGACCATGGGCGACATGGGCATGAACCATGGCAACGGAATGGATCACGGTTCCATGGATCACGGTTCGATGGACCATGGCTCGGGCAGCATGAGCATGCAGGGCATGAAGATGCGCGACACCACGCTGCTGCCGCCCGACGTCAAGGTCGGCCCCGGCATCGACATGGTCTCGATGGCGCCGGTCGACAAGATGGGCGATCCGGGCCTTGGCCTGCGCGATGTGCCGCACCGCGTGCTCAACTATCGCATGCTCGCGGCGGCCGAACCCAATCCCGAAGCGCGCGAGCCGACCCGGCTGCTCGAACTGCACCTTACCGGCAACATGGAACGCTATATGTGGTCGTTCGACGGGCGCATGTACTCAGCGGTGAGCGACGTGCCGATCCGCTTCGCCTGGAACGAGCGCGTGCGGGTGAAGCTGGTCAACAACACGATGATGGCGCACCCCATCCATCTGCATGGGCTCTTCTTCGAGATGGTCAACGGCCAGTCGGCAGCGCTGCAGCCGCGCAAGAACACGATGATCGTTCAGCCGGGCGCGAGCGCGCAGTTCGACCTCACCGCCAACGAGCCGGGCGACTGGGCCTTCCACTGTCACCTGCTCTATCACATGCACGGTGGCATGATGCAGACCGTGACCGTCGCCGGGCCGGAGCGCGCGGCGTGAGGCGCGAGGCACTCGTCGCCGCCGCGCTGATCTCGCTCGCCAGCCCGGCGCTCGCCAGTCCGGCGCTGGCGCAGCCGCATCAGGGGCATGGCGACCATCAGGCTGCAGGCCCGCATGCCGGTCACCAGGATCCTCAAGCGCAGGAAAAAGCCGAGCCCGCCGACCCGCATCAGGGCATGGACCATGGCACGATGGACCATGGCGAGATGGATCACGGGGCGTCGGATCAGCGGGCGGTGGACCACAGCACCATGGATCATTCTGCCATGGGCCACGGCGCGCCGGAGCCTGCGGCTGCCTCACCCGGCCCCGACATGGAAACCCCGCCCCCGCCCGAAGCCGGAAGCGGCGCGCCGCGCGCGGCAGACGCCATCTGGGGTGCCGAGGCGATGCGCGCCTCGCGTGAGGACCTGCAGAAAACCCATGGCGATTTCACCCTGTTCTGGTTCCAGGCCGACCGCGCCGAGTTTCAGGCACGCCAGGGTGACAATGGCTATCTCTGGGACCTGCAGGGCTTTTACGGCAACACCACGGACAAGTTCTTTTTCAAGAGCGAGGGCGAAGGCAGTTTCGGCGAACCGATCGAGGAGCTCGAGTTCCAGGCGCTCTATTCGCGCGCGATCGCGCCGTTCTTCGATCTGCAGGCCGGGTTCCGCCAGGATCTCGCCGGGCCCGATACCAGCTATGCGGTCATCGGCATCCAGGGGCTCGCGCCCTATATGTTCGAGCTCGATACCGCGCTGTTCCTGTCGCACCGGGGCGACCTGACCGCGCGGGTCGAGGCCGAGCTCGACCAGCGCATCGCGCAGAGCATACTCATCCAGCCGCGCGCTGAGCTCAACCTTGCGGCGCAGGACGTTCCCGAGCTCGGGATCGGCGCAGGCATCGACAGTTTCGAGCTTGGTGTCCGTCTGCGCTACGAGGTCATCCGCGAGATCGCGCCTTATATCGGTGTCGAGCAGGTCTGGAAGACCGGGCGCAGCGCCGATTTCGCGCGCGCCGCTGGAGAAGACCCCAGCGTCACCAACTTCGTCCTGGGCATTCGTTTCTGGTTTTGACGATAAGGAAGCTTGTTATGCGTTTTGGAACCCTTGTTACCGGCCTCGCCCTCGCCTGCACCACGATTGCCGCCGCTCCGGCCGTGCTCGCCCATGCCAAGGTCGTCGCTTCGACGCCAGCCGACAATGCCGTCGTGACCAAGCCCAAAACGGTCACCTTGACGTTCAACGAGGCGCTGTTGCCGCCGACGGTCGCCACCAGTATCGTCATGACTGCCATGCCGGGGGTCAAGGATCATGGCGAGATGACCATCCGCAATTTCACCACCGCCTGGTCGAACGGAAACAAGACCATGACGCTCAACCTGCGCCAGCCGCTTCGTCCGGGCAGCTATGAGGTTCGCTGGCAGGCCGCCGGAGCCGACGGTCATCGCATGCGGGGCAAGACAAGCTTCACGGTGAAATGATCCATGGCGATGGAGCTGGTCCAGCCGGGCATGCGCTTCGTGCAATATGCACTGTTGCTCGGCCTGTTCGGCGGCTTCGCCTTCCATGCCATGACCGCGCATGCCTTTGCGCGCACCAAGGATCGCCGCAACTGGGTGATCTTCGCAGCCATGGCGGCCCCCGTGGCCGTAGCGTTCAGCCTGGCCACTGATATCGCGGCCATGGTGGGGCAGTCGCCCCTCGATCTTGACGGGGCAGCGGTAGCATCGCTCGTCGGCGCCACCGATTTCGGACGGGCCGGGATTGTACGTGTCCTGACGGTTGTCCTCGCATGGGTGCCGGCGTTGCTTTTCCGGCCATCGCGCGCCAGCTCCAGCATCGCCGCGAGCCTTTATGGCGCCGCGCTCGGCACCCTGGCCTGGAGTGGCCATGCCGCGGTTGGCGAGGGTTTTGCCGGTTGGCTGCACCGACTGAATGACGCAGCCCATCTGCTCGCCGCAGGGCTCTGGCTGGGTGCGATCGGCTGGTTCGCGCTGCTCGTGCTGCGCGCCCATGCCGGATCCGATCCGGAGCGCACCATGGCGCTTGCGGCGGCGCTCAAGGGCTTTGCACCAGTCGGCGCGGCGCTTGTGCTGGTGGTGGCGCTGACAGGCGTCGTCAACAGCCAGATGATCTTCGGCCTCGGCCAGGCCCTGCCCGTTCTTTCAACACGCTATGGTCAGCTGCTCGTTGTGAAACTCGGACTGGTCGCGCTCATGTTGCTATGCGCCAGGTCCAATCGGTCGACAGCGCGAAGCATCCCGGACGCTTGGAACGCTGGCCCGGCCCCGGATCAGCAAGCGCTCCAGACCATGCGTCGAACGCTGCTCGTCGAGCTGCTGCTCGCGGTGGCGGTGATCGCCGTCGTCGCGTGGCTCGGACTGGCATCGCCCATGCCAGGCGACAGCTGATCGGGCAAAACCGTCTGAGAGAGCGAACGCGGCTCTGTCCGATCAATCAGCCAGTCGCACAACGCGCAAGGCCACAGCCAGGACCGGCGCGCAGACCCTGATGAGCGCCCGACCAGTCGAGGTCAGAATTCCGACCAGTCGTCCTCGTCCTGCACCGTCTGCAAGGCGAGATTGCCCGCCATTTGCGGCACCGCACGCGGCCTTGTACGCTGCGTCGGAGCGCTGGGCCTGGCTTTGGCGGTCGCAGCAACAGCAGTGCCGCTGAACCGCTGCACCACCATCGCCAGATCATTGGCCTCGTCTGCCAGGCTGCGCGAAGCGGCAGTCGATTGCTCGACCATCGCCGCATTCTGCTGGGTCATCTTGTCCATTTCGCCGACGGCAAGGTTTACCTGCTGCAGACGGCTCGCCTGGACCTGCACCGAGGCCGAGATTTCCGCGATGCGGCTGTTCACGGCCGCCACGCGGTCGCCGATCTGCAACAGCACCGATCCGGTCTCGTCGACCAGCGCCACGCCATCCGAAACGCTGGCCGTCGAAGCCTGGATCAATTCCTTGATGTCCTTGGCGGCGTCGGCGGAACGCTGTGCGAGCGCGCGCACCTCGTTGGCGACCACCGCAAAGCCCTTGCCTGCATCGCCGGCACGTGCGGCTTCGACTCCGGCGTTGAGCGCGAGCAGGTTGGTCTGGAAGGCGATGCCATCGATGACATCGATGATATTGGTGATCTCGCTCGCCGATTTCTGGATGGCGTGCATCGCATCGACCGCGCGATGCACCACAGCGCCCCCATCGGTCGCGGCGACATGCGCCTCGGCCACCTGGGTACCGACTTCGCCCGCATTCTTCGCGGTCTGCTGCACCATCTGCGTGACTTCCGCCATGGCGAGCGCGCTGTCGCGAAGGTTGGCCGCCTGCTGCTCGGTCCGCTGGGCAAGATCGTCCGACGCGGAGCGGATTTCGGTCGCGCCGTTCAGGACATTGCTGGCGGTCTCAGCGACCTTCGAAAGGATCGCCGAAAGCGCGGCCGTCGCATCGTTGAACGCATGGCTGATGGCATTGGCCTTTTCGCCCAGCGCAGCGTTGATCTTGATCGCATAGCCCAGATCGCCATCGCGCAGATGACCGAGCGCCGAGGTAACCTCGCCGATCACGTCCTGGAGCGCCGCATCCGATTCTTCGCGCGCCTTGGCATTGTCGCGGAAGATCAGCATGGCGCGGCTCATCCGGCCGACGCAGTCCTCGAAATGCCCATAGGGGATGGGCGAAACGAGATCGCCCGACGCGAGACCCTCCATCCGGACAACGGTGTTCACATAGGGATCGCATATGAGCTTCTTTGCGGTCAGCATCACGCCGACCACCGCTGCCAGCGCGAACAGCTCGACCAGTTGGATGCCCAGAAGGCCTCCGACACCGGACAATGTCACGACCAGCGGAATGGCAACCAGCGTGCCCAGCAGCATGATCAGAATGTCAAACTTTCGCCGGATAGGCGCATTGGCAGTGAAATACTGAATCATCGGTGATCTCCCGTCGCAGTGTGGAGAGCCTATGGGACTATGCCCAAATGCCTAACCAGTGGTTTAGATTCAGCCCCTCCCCCCAAATTTAGGGGGGTGGGTTCTGACGCGCGGTGTTCCCCCGAACAGTCTGTTTCCTTGGCACCCTGTCGTCAGGCTGCTGTCAGCCAGCTTGGGCAGAACGGACTGGACAGGAGGCTGGCATGACAAAGATCTTTCATCCCGCGCATTCTACGGTACCCGTCTGGGATCTCCCGACGCGGCTGTTTCACTGGTTGCTGGTGGCAGCGATCGCGATCGCTTTTGCATCGTCGGAAGAAGCGAGCGCCCTGGCCCCATGGCACATGGCCGCCGGATATCTTGCGGCGGTGCTGATCGTGTTTCGCCTGTGCTGGGGCTTGATCGGCAATGCCCAGGCCCGGTTCGCAAACTTCGTCAAACCCGGCGCGGTTCTGCCTCATGTCCGGGAGTTGCTGGCCGGAAGACCGCAGCGCACGCTGGGGCATAATCCGCTTGGCGGTCTGGCAGTGCTGGCGCTGCTTGCCGGCACGGCAACGGTCGTCGGCACAGGCATCCAGATGACGACAGGCGCAGGAAACGAGGATTTGCATGAAATCCTCGCCTTCTCGCTGCTCGGGCTGATCGTGGTCCATGTGATCGGCGTGGTGGTGATGTCGGTCCTGACGCGCGACAATCTGGCCAGGGCAATGGTTACCGGCCGCAAGCCCGGACCCGGGATGCGCATCCTGCGCGAACCACGCGTGCGCCGCGTAATGGCGAACCTTGCGGCGCTGGTGATCGTCGGCCTGTCCGTGTTCGGCATCACCCGTTATGATCGCGACGCCTTCATGCCCGGATCGCGCGAGGAAGCCGAACATGCCGAACATCATGCATCTGCCAGCGCCCTGCGCATTGTCGGTCAGGATGATCATGACGAAGACTGATCCGGGAGCTGCGCCTTGCGTCTGCTGATCGTCGAGGACAATGAGCGGCTCGCGGGGCTGATCGCCGAAGGACTGGGGCGGCGTGGGTTCATCTGCGACATGGCGCCTGACCTTGCTACGGCGGAAGACAGCCTGGCGGGTGCCGAATTCGATGCGATCATCCTTGATCTGGGGTTGCCCGATGGCGACGGGCTCGCCTGGCTGCAGCATCAGCGTGCCCTTCGCCAGCTGGTGCCCGCGCTGATGCTGACCGCGCGCGGTGGGCTGGAGGACCGGATTGCCGGGCTCGACGCCGGTGCGGATGATTATCTCGTCAAGCCAGTGGACATCGAGGAGCTGGCGGCGCGAATCCGGGCGCTGCTGCGACGGCCCGGACCGCGCGCGGTCAGCGTGCTGGAGAGCGGTCCGCTGCGCTTCGACCCGGTGACACGCGAGGCGCGGCTCGACGATCGGGTGATCGACCTGTCGCGGCGCGAGGCCGATCTGCTCGAGCTGCTGATGCGGCGGCTGGGCAGCGTGGTGGTGCGCGATGCGATCGAGAATGCGCTGTACAGCTTCAACGAGCCGGTGACCCCCAACGCGGTCGAGGCGATCGTCTCACGCCTGCGCCGCAAGCTCGAGGAAGCCGGGCTCGCCGGGCAGCTGCATACCGTGCGCGGCGTCGGCTACATGCTGCGGAGCGGGTGATGGAGCGGCCGACACCGTCGATCTTCCGTTCGCTCGCGCGCGGCCTGGCCGTGGTCGTCACCGGCGGCACGTTCCTGCTGCTGGGCGCAGTGCTGCTCGAATACTGGAGCAGTTTCGCCGCGATGTCCGCGCCCGACGCGCTGCGGTCCGCGCTGCGCGAGATGGCCGAACATGTCGTGCTGCCGGTGCTGGCGCTGGCCATCCCGATGATGCTGGCGATGCACTTCGTCATGCGCCGCGCGCTCCAGCCGCTCGCCGAGGCGACCGACAGGCTTAACGCGGTATCGGGCCAGGACCGCAATATCCGTGTCGATGACGCACATCTGCCCGCGGAAATCCTGCCGTTCACGACGGCCGTCAACACGCTGCTGGGGCGGCTCGAGCAATCGGCGGCGCAGCAGGAGGCCTTTGCCGCCGATGTCGCGCACGAACTGCGCACGCCGCTCGCGGCGATGATGCTCGAACTCGACGGGATGGAGGGGGAGCCGGCGGCACGGCTGAAGGGCGATGTCGCGGCGATGCGGCGGCTGATTGACCAGCTGATGCTGCTGGCGCAGATGGATGCGCAGGAGGCTGCGGCGACCGCGACCGACGATGTCGATCTAACCCAACTTGCCAGCGACGTGATCGCTCGCATCGCGCCGACGGTGATCGCCTCGGGTCGGATGATCGAGCTGGTCAGCGACGGCCAGCCGCCGAGCCTGCGTGGACGCCGCGAGGCGATCGGGGCCGCCCTGCGCAATCTGATCGACAACGCGGTGCGCGTGACGCCTCCTGCCGGCACGGTGCGGGTGATCCTGGATGGCAGCGCCGTCATCCGCGTGTCGGACGGGGGTCCGGGGCTTTCGGAAGAGCAGCTCGAACGGATGATTCGACGCACCGCGCGCGCCGATCACGCCAGTCCCGATGGCGCCGGCCTGGGGCTGGCCATCGTCCACCGCATCATGCAGGTGCATCGCGGATCGATCCGCACCGATCCAGCCTCGAGCAGCCTGATCCTCGATTTCCGGCAATAGCAGCCACTGTCAGGCAACCGTCAGCTTTGCCCGTCACGAGGTCGGGATGGACAGGGCAAAGATTCTCTACGCAACTCTCGCGGCACTGGCGATTGTCGCCGCCTTCGCTGGCTATCGGCTGCTCGGAGGATGGGGTCAGCCTGATGGTGCCGGTCAGGAAACGGCCGATATGTCGGTCGCCGCGGGAGCGCTCAGCGCGCAGCAATTGCGGCGCCTGGGCGTCCAGACTGTAGTGGCTGAGGCCGCGATGGACGTGCCGCTGGGCACCGTCCCTGCCGCCATCACCCTGCCTCCCGAAGCACAGGTGGCGGTGACCGCCCCGTTCGACGGCGCGATCATCCGGCTGCATGTCATCCAGGGTCAGCAGGTTTCGGCCGGACAAGCCCTGGCGACCGTCAGGAGCCGCGAGCCGCTGCAATATGGCGCGGAGCTTGCGCGCGCCCAGGCGCGGCTGGGCCTGGCCGAAGCCAGCGCCGCACGTACCCGTCAGCTGGTGCAGGAAGGCATTGTCGCAGGCGCGCGCGCCGACGAGATGAACGCCGCGATCCGCGTCGCGCGCACCGATGTCGCGGAAAACGCGCGCATCCTGCGCCAGGCAGGCGCCAGTGCCTCGGGCGAGGTCACGCTGCGCGCGCCGATCGCCGGGCGTGTCGCGGCCATGACCGCGCAGGTTGGCGGCCCGGTGATGGCGACCTCCGCACCCTTCGTGATCGAGAACAGCAGCGCCTTCACGCTCGATATGCAGCTGCCCGAGCGCCTGGCGGGCCAGGTCCGCCCCGGCATGCGCATCGCGGTCCCGGCAACGGGCGCGATGCCGGAACTGACCGGTTCGATCCTGTCGGTGGGCAGCTCGCTCGATCCGGCGACCCGGTCGATCATCGCCAAGGCGCGGATCGACGGAACGCCGCCGCTGGTCGCGGGCAAGTCGGTGATGGTCGTGATCCATCATGACAGCGCACAGCCCGGCGTCAGCGTGCCTTCGCGCGCGATGACCACCATCGACGGCAAACCGCATGTGCTGCTGCGGACCAGCAAGGGCTTCGCGCCGCGCGCGGTGACGGTTGCAGGCCAGTCTGGCGACCGGACGATCCTGTCCGATGGGCTGAAGCCGGGTGACAAGGTCGCGGTATCGGGCATCAGCGAGCTCAAGATGCTGCTGGCAGGGAACTGATCCGATGCTACGCAAGCTGGTCGAAGCCTCGCTCAATTTTCGCCTTGTTGTCGCCGGGCTTGCGCTGGCGATTGCGGCGCTCGGAGCATGGTCGTTCGTCAACCTGCCGATCGATGCCTTTCCGGACATCAGCTCGACCCAGGTCAAGATCATCCTGAAAGCCCCGGGCATGACCCCCGAGGAGGTCGAAAGCCGCGTCATCACGCCGATCGAGATGGAGATGCTGGGCATCCCCAATCAGACGGTGCTGCGATCGGTCGCCAAATATGCGATTGCCGATATTACCATCGATTTTGCCGACGGTACCGACATCTATTGGGCACGCAGCCAGGTCGCCGAGCGGCTCGCCAATGCCACGGCGGACCTTCCCGCCACGGTCGAGGGCGGGATGGCCCCGATCTCGACGCCGCTGTCCGATATGTTCATGTTCACCATCGAAGGCCCGCTGTCGCTGACCGAAAAGCGGCGGCTGCTCGACTGGACGGTGCGGCCCGCCCTGCGCACGGTGCCCGGCGTTGCCGATGTCAACGCGCTGGGCGGCATGGTCGAAACCTATGAGGTGCAACCCGATGGCGCAGCGCTCGCAGCTGCAGGCATGACCATCGAGGACCTCAAGGCCGCGATCGAGGCAAGCAACCGCAATGACGGCGCGGGGCGGCTGAGCGTCGCAGAGGAATCGCTGATCGTGCGCTCGGTCGGGGCGATCGCCTCGCTCAACGATCTCGCGTCGGTCGTGGTGCGCAGCGCGGGAGGGACGGTGCTGCGTGTCGGCGATGTCGCGACGGTGCGCATGGGCAGCCTCACCCGCTATGGCGCGGTGACGAAGAACGGTACCGGCGAGGCGGTGCAGGGTCTGGTCATCGGCCTTCGGGGCGCGGATGCCAGCAAGATCGTCGCCGGGATCAAGCAGCGGCTCGAAGAACTGCAGCCGACGCTGCCGCCGGGCGTCACGGTGAAGCCGTTCTACGACCGATCTGACCTGATCGGCCGCGCGGTCGGAACGGTGGAAAAGGCGCTGCTCGAAGCGACGGTGCTGGTCGTCATCCTGCTGCTGCTGTTTCTGGGCGATGTGCGCGCTTCGGTAATCGTCGCGCTCGCGCTGCCGATGGCGGCGCTGATGACCTTCATCTGGATGCGTAGCATCGGCCTGACCGCGAACCTGATGAGCGTGGGCGGGCTCGCCATCGCGGTCGGCATGCTCGTCGACGGCGCGGTTGTGGTGGTCGAGAATGTCGTCGAGCGGCTGTCCGATCCGAAGCATCGCGGCGCGACCAAGCTCAACGTGGTATTCGTCGCGACAGCGGAGGTCGCAACCCCGGTCGCCTCGGGCATGGCGATCATCGCGCTCGTCTTCCTGCCGCTGCTCACGCTCGAAGGGCTTGAGGGCAAGCTGTTCGCGCCGGTGGCGATGACCATCGTGCTGGCCTTGCTCTCGGCGTTGATCCTGTCGCTGACCCTGGTCCCGGTGCTCGCCTTCTATGGCCTCAAGCGCGTCGAGGGGCATCATGAGCCGGTCCTGATGCGGTGGATCACACCGCTTTATGCCCGGCTGCTCGATGCGAGCTTTGCGCATCCCCGCCGGGTCTTCATCGGCGCTGGCGCCGCTCTGGTGCTCGCGGGCGGGGCCTATGCGGTGACCGGCAAGACCTTCCTGCCGACCATGGACGAAGGTTCCATCATCGTGCAGCTGAGCAAGCTGCCGAGCATCGGCCTTGATCACAGCACCGCAGGCGACATGAAGGTGCAGAAGGCGCTGCTCGCCGATGTGCCCGAAATCGAGGCAGTGATCGCGCGCGTCGGCAGCGACGAGCTGGGGCTCGACCCGATGAGCCCCAACGAGACCGACAGCTTCCTGCAATTGAAGCCGCGCGACGAGTGGCGCCGGGGCGACAAGGCCTGGCTGACCGACCAGATCCGCAATGTGATGCACGATTTTCCCGGCATCGAGCCGACCTTTACCCAGCCGATCGAGATGCGCATTTCCGAGATGCTGACCGGCGCGCGCGGTGATCTGGTGATCAAGCTGTTCGGCCCGGATCTCAAGGAACTGTCGCGGCTCGCCGGGCAGATCCAGGCCCGGCTGGAGAAGATCGAGGGCACGACCGAGGCGATGACCGTCGCCAACGACACCGTCGACTATCTGCAGCTCGACATGGACCGCGTGGCTGCCGGACGCGCCGGGATGCCAGTCGATCTGCTGCAGGACATGATGCGCGCCAATGTCGAGGGCGTGCGCGCCGGTACCGTGACCGAAGCGGGACGCCGCGTGCCCGTAATGATCAAAGGCACCGGCGGCGCGGGCATGGACCCAGCGCAATTTGCCGATCAGCTCTATCGCGCGCCTTCCGGCCAGCTGGTGCGGGCAAGCGATGTGGCGCAAGTCCGCCAGGTCGCAGGCCCGGTGAAGCTGGAGCATGAAAACGGCTCGCGCTACGCGATGGTCCAGGCCTTTGTCGGCGGCCGCGATCTGGTCGGCTATGTTGACGATGCGAAGCGCGACATAGAGGCCAATGTGAAGCTTCCCCAGGGCTATCGGCTGGTCTGGGGCGGGCAGTTCGAGAACCAGCAGCGGGCCTCGGCGCGGCTGATGGTGGTGCTGCCGATCTCGCTCGTGCTGATCTTCCTTGTGCTCTACGCGACGCTGGGATCGGTACGCGCCTCGCTGCTGATCCTGGTCAACATCCCCTTCGCTATGGTCGGCGGGATCATCTCGCTCGCGCTTTCGGGCGAATATCTCTCCGTCCCTGCCTCGGTCGGGTTCATCGCGCTGCTCGGCATCGCGGTGCTCAACGGGCTGGTCATGGTCACCTGTTTCCGCCAGCTGCGCGAGGACGGTCTGAGCCTCGAACAGGCGGTGCGCCAGGGTGCGGCGCGGCGACTGCGCCCGGTGATGATGACCGCGACGATCGCCGCGTTCGGGCTGGTGCCGCTGCTGTTCGCCACCGGGCCGGGGTCGGAAATCCAGCGCCCGCTCGCGATCGTGGTGATCGGCGGGCTCGTCAGCGCAACGATGCTGACGCTGATCCTGCTCCCCATTCTCTACCAGCGCTTCGGCGAGAGCCGGGCAGAGCGCGACGCCGGCGCGCTGGGCGCTGCCACCGGAGAAGCCGCATGAAGCGCCGATTCGTCCTGATCGCCGCGCTGCTCGCCGGTTCCGCGCCCACGCTTGCCCAGCCTGGCCTGCCGCCCGAGCCACAGGTCCGCGAGGCGCTCGACCAGCATCCCACGGTGCTTGCCGCGATGGCGCGGGTCGCGGCTGCACGCGCCGATGGCGAGGCGCTGCGCGCGGGCCCGCACGAGTTCCAGCTGACCACCAGCGCGATCCAGCGCAGCGTCGATCGCGACGGCCGCTATGCCGAGTTCGATGCCTCGCTCAGCCGCCCGATCCGGCTGCCGGGCAAGGCGCGCCTCGACCGGCAGGCAGGCGCCTCGGGCGTCGCGGCGGCGGAAAACCGGATGGAGGATGCGCGGCATCAGGCGGCCCTGCTGCTCGCCGACTATTGGTGGGACTGGCTGGGCGCGGCGGCCGAGCAGCAGATCGACGCACAGGCGGTGCAGAATCTGGAGCGCTCGCTCGCCAGCATCCGACGCCGGGCAGAACTGCGCGATGCCGCACCGATGGAGGTCGATCAGGCCGAGGCGGCACTGGGTTCGGCGCGGTTGCAGGTGCAGCAATCGGCGGGCCGCGCTGAGCTGGCCAGGGCGCGGATCGCGGCGCAGTTTCCGGGCTTGGCGCTGCCTGCCGCGCCGGACGACCTCCCGCTGCCCGAGATGCCGCAGGCAAGCCTTGCCGAACTGCGCGCTCTGGTGATCGCGCGCAGCCACGAGATCGGCGCGGCCAGGGCAGAGGCTGAACGGATGCAGGCGCTGGCCGATCGCGCGCGGCGCGACCGCATCGCCGACCCCAGCGTCGGCGTTCGCGCGTTCAGCGAACGCAGCGGCCAGGAAACCGGGATCGGCCTGATCGCCACCATCCCGATCGGCGGGCGGCACCGCAGCGCGCTCGCCGACCGCGCGGGCAGCGAAGCGGCGGCAGCCGAAGCGATGGCAACGGCTGTCGCGTTCGACGTGCAGGAAATGGCCGATACCGATGTCGTCCAGGCCGATGCGGCCTGGTCCGCCTGGCAACGCAGCCGCGATGGCGCCAAGGCGCAAGTCGCCGCCGTGCTGAAAATGCGCAAGGGCTATGATCTTGGAGCGATCGACCTGGCCGATCTGCTGCTCGCCGAACGGCAGACGCAGGACATGTTCCGAGCCGAGGTGCAGGCGCGCACCGAGGCGCTGCGCGCGATCACCCGCATCCTGGTCGACAGCCACAGCATCTGGATCAGCGACGAGCTGTAGCGGACAGGTTCCTCGACGCTTCGGACACCGCAATATCCATTGCGACCCGTGGTGAAGCGGTCGGCAGCCTGCTGCAACGGTCGTTTTGAGATTGCCGAACCAGAATCCACGAACACGCATCTCAGACGGCACCGGTCCGAACTGCGGCTGGAAACAAACGCTGGTTTTCCGGGGCTTTGGCCCATTCGCGAGGCGCTCAGCGAATGGGTAATGGTGCCCAGAAGAGGCATCACATTCGGCCTATTTTTCCGCGTATTTTCAAATATTTATGGAATTCGGTTTATGCAAAGAGCCCACAAAAGGCCCGCAAAGACCGTCTAATGCATTGGTTCGATGCCTTTTTCGGGACTCGAAATTGAATTTTTCCTTTTGAAAGTTGGGCTAGATCAATATCAGCTTTGCGCCCCAACCCCTGCCATTCAGGGCTCATTGCGAAGTCGCTGATGGCCGACGTATAACCATAAAATACTTGCAGGGCGAAATTGGGTTTCGCAACCAATCGAATTGCCAATTGCGTCATTGCAACCTAATCAGGCAGGTATGTTCGCCCGTTTCGCTCTCCTCCTAATAGTTTGCGCGCTTGTCGTGCCCAAGGCGGCGTGGGGTGCGCATCTCGCGGGACATGAGCAGATGGCCTCGGCTTCTGCGGTGCACACGCACCACGCCGATCATGCGCATGAACACGCCGATGATGGCGTTGCGGCCGATGAACATGGTTCTGGCGATAACGCCCCCGATGAAGGCCTGACCCACGACCATAGCCCTTCGCTTTCGTTGGCAACGGCGATGCTGACGCCTGACGATCCGCAACTGTCATCCTGGTTTGCGCCTACAGACCTGCGTTTCGATCGCAGCTTTGCGGAAGCGGCGCTTTCACGCCCGGAATCCCTCCTGAGACCTCCCCGCACGGCCTGACGCATGTGCCGGGCGAGCGCCCGGCGTGTCAGCTCATGTGGAGGAATTCATGCCCAAATTGCGGATGCAGGTCGCATCCATCGCCCTCATTATAGGCCTGTGCTCAGCGCCCCTGCCGCTTGCCGCGCAGGAAGTTCTGACCGAAGATCTCGCGATCGCCCGCGCACTGGCGCGCGAAGGTATTGCTGCGCGCGACGATGCCAACCGGGCCGAGGCTGCAGCGGGAGTGTCGATCATCGGCCCGCTCGACAATCCCGAGCTTGAACTGTCGCGCGAGAGCGCGGGCGGGGAAAGCGAGTGGCAGCTTGGCATCATCCAGCCCATCGACCTGTCCGGCAGGCGCGGAGCCTTGCGCGATGCCGCGCGCAGCGAGGCCGAAGCAATTGAGAACGACATTGCATGGCGGCGTCAGCTGCTCGTTGCCGATACTCGCCGTGCCTATGTTGGATGCGCGGCAGCGGGCGCAGAATTGCAGGTCTGGCAAGCTCACGCAGCCGACCTAGCCGAAGCCACGCGCATCGCAGAAGCGCGCGCCCGCGAAGGCGACACAGCGGTCTATGACGTGCGCCGTACGCGCGTCGCGCTGAGCAGCGCGGAAGCGGAACTGCGACTGGCAACAGGTGAACGCGAAGCAGGCTGCGTCGCGCTGGCCGCACTGACTGGGATCGAAGACCCGCAAATCCCGCCCTCTGCCATGACCTCTCTGCGCAGCGGCGCTGCCACCGGCACCCGCGCGGACCTTGCCGCGCAGGAACAGCGGCTCCAGGCCGCGAGCCAGCGTGTCACGGCGGCACGGCGGGCAAGACTCCCGCAGTTCTCGGTCGGCGCAGGCGTCCTTCGCCGCGACGACGGGATCGACACGGCCTATGGCCCCACGGTTTCCATCGGCGTGACCCTGCCGATCTGGAACGGTGGCGGCGCGGCAGTCTCGGAGGCAGAAGCCCGGCAACGCGCGCTCGAAGCCGAACTTGCGATTGCCCAGCGCACCGCCGAAGCCGAGCAGCAAGCCGCCGCCACCCGCGCCGTTGCAGCGCAGGAAGCCGCCGTTGCGGCTGCCCGGTCTCGCGATGATGCTGCGCGGCTTGGGACCATCGCTAGCACTGCCTACGAGGCCGGAGAAATCGGCGTCGTCGAACTTGTCGATGCCTACGAAGCCCAGCGCGATGGCGAACTGACCGTCATCGCGCACGCACGGCGCGCCGCAGACGCCGCCATCACTTTCGACCTAGCAACAGGAAGGACCTACCCATGAAGAAGACCCTTATCCTCGCCGTCATCCCCGCCACTTTGGCGCTGGCCGCTTGCGGTGAAACCGCCACGGAAGAGGCAGCACCCGCCGAGGCCGCCGTGGTCGATGACGACAACGATGCGCCTGAGCCGGTCGCCGAAGAAGCCCATGACGATACCGAGCCGCACGACGAATCCGTGCCGCACGATCATTGATCTGCGGCTTTCATCTGAAACCCAACAAGAAGACCTGAACACATGACCCGATCCCGCCTGCTTGTGGTGCTCGCCGCCACCCTCCTGCCCCTCTCGCTCGCTGCTTGCAGCGGTGCCGATGTGCCTGCCGAAGAGGCGCACGGGCACGGCGGAGGCGGGATCAAGGTCACCGATTATGCCGATCTGACAGAGCTGTTCGTCGAGTACCGGCCTCTGGTGATGGGCAAGGACCGCCGCTTCGACGCGCACCTTTCCTGGCTCGATGATTACCGCGCGGTCACCGAAGGCACACTCACCGCCGAACTGACCTGGCCCGATGGCACGGTCGATCGCGCCGAGGCAGGACCGAGCGATGTCGAAGGCATTTTCCGTCCGCTGCTGAAGGCGTCCAAGTCGGGCAAGGCACGCCTTCGACTGGTGCTCGATTCCCCGCGCGGGGTTTCTTCGCACGATCTGGGTGAAGTGACTGTCTGGGCCACGAGTGAGGAGGGGGCCGAAGCTGCTCCGGCGGAAGAAGAGATCGACGGCGCGATTGCCTTCACCAAGGAAGTCCAGTGGCGCATCCCGTTCCTCGCCGAAGCGGTGCGGCGTGAAGACGTGGCGCTCACCATTCCGGTGACGGTCGACGTGCAGATGCAGCCCCAAGCCGAAGCCATGGTTTCTGCGCCGGTCGACGGCATCGTGCGCGCGGCCCGCGTGCCCTCGCCGGGCATGGGCGTGCGGCGCGGCCAGACACTGGCCAGCATTTCCTCAACCTTGGGCGGCGGCGAGGACGTGGCGACACTCGATCTCGCCATCCGCGAGGCCCGCATCGCCCGCGATGCAGCCGCGCGCGAAGTCGAGAGGATGAACGCACTGGTCGAAGGCGAGGCCGTACCCCAGCGGCGTCTCGACGAGGCGCGCACCCAGTTGCGGCTCGCCGAAGCGCAGATTTCCGCCTCACAGGCACGCCGCAATGCGCTCTCCGGGGGCGGTGCAGGCGTGCCGGTGGTCGCACCGATCACCGGACAGGTGCTCGAAACCTGGATGGTTCAGGGCCAGGGCGTGACCAGGGGGCAGCAATTGCTGCGCATCGGCAATCCTTCCGCGCTGTGGCTGGTTGCGCGTGTACCCGAGAGCATGGCGAGCCAGGTCGTGCAGCCGCAGGGAATCGAACTGGTCCTGCCGAACGAGACTATCTCGCTGCCTCGCGGCAGCGGCGTAGCACTGGTCCAAGGCGGCGGAGCGATCGATCCCGCCACCCGAACCTTGCCGGTGATCTTTGCCTGGAACAGCCGCCAGGTCCGCCCCGGCCAGCGTGTGCAGGGCCAGTTGATGGTGGGAGGCAGCGAGGAAGCGCTGACCATTCCGGCGAGCGCCATCCTCAACGAAGGCGGACAGGACGTGGTCTATGTCCAGATCGCGGGCGAGACCTTCCAGCGCAGGCCCGTGACCGTCATTCGTCGCAGCGGCAATCGCGTTGCTGTCGAAGGGCAGCTCAAGACTGGCGAGCGCGTGGTGACACGCGGCGCGGCAGCCGTTCGTGCAGCGGCGGCAACGCCGGGTGCCTTCGGTCACGGCCACGCGCACTGAGGCTGAACCGATGATCGAGAAACTCGTCCGCTGGAGCCTTGAAAATCGCCCGGTCGTCTATGCGATCGCGGTGCTGCTGACCCTGTTCGGGGCATGGACCGCCGCGCGCACGCCGGTCGATGTGCTGCCCAATCTGACCGCACCGACCGTGACCGTTGTCGTCGATGCCGGGGGCTACACGCCGACCGAGGTCGAGCAACGGGTGACGATCCCGCTCGAAACTTCGCTCAACGGTTCGCCGGGCTTGCGCCGTATCCGCTCGAACAGCGCCACCGGCCTATCGGTCGTGACGCTCGAATTCGCATGGTCGACCGCGCCCGAGGATGCGCGCAGGATCGTGTCCGAACGGCTCGCAACGGTTGGCGATGAACTGCCCGACGATCTGCCCGCACCCCACATGACCCCCGCCAGTTCTGTGATGGGCGAGATCATGTTCGTCGCGCTGCGCTCCGACACCGCCAGCCCGATGGACCTCAAGAGCACCGCCGACTGGATCGTGCGCCGCCGCCTGATGTCCGTGCCCGGCATTGCCGAGGTGATGACCATCGGCGGCGACGAGCGCCAGGTGCAGCTTCTGGTCGATCCGGCGCGCCTATCCGCGCGCGGCATCGGCATGAACGAGGTGGTCGAGGCGATGGAAAAGGCGAGCGGTAATCGCTCCGCCGGGGTCGGGGTTGCCAACGGACAGGAATGGCTGATCGAAGGCGTAGGCCGCGCCGAGGACGCGGAAGGTTTCGGTAATGTCGTGGTCGGCGAGCAGAACGGCTTTCCCGTGCTCGCCCGCCATGTCGGCACGATCCGCATCGGCGAAGGGCTGAAGCGCGGGACCGGAGCGTTCAACGGCAAGCCTGCCGTGATCTTCGCGATTCAGAAGCAGCCGGGCGCCAACACTCTCGAACTGACCGAGCAACTCGACACCGTCTTCGCCGATCTCCAGCGCACGCTGCCCGAAGGCATGGTGCTGGAGACGCAGGTGTTCCGCCAGGCCGATTTCATCGAACGTTCGATCGACAACGTCCGCAGCGCGCTGATCGAAGGGCTGGTGCTGGTCGCGGTGATCGTCTTCATCTTCCTGATGAGCTGGCGCGCTACTGCCGTGGCGCTGGCGGCGATCCCGGTCTCGGTGGTCTCCGCGATCATCGTCATCAATTCGGGCGGGGGCACGATCAACACCATGACGCTCGGCGGCCTTGCCATTGCGCTCGGCATGCTGGTCGATGATGCGATCATCGTGGTCGAAAACGTGGTGCGCCGCTTGCGGCTCGAACGCGAGAAGCCGGAAAGCGAGCAACAAAGCGATATCGCCGTGGTCGGTTCGGCCACTGCCGAAGTGCAGGGATCGATCCTGTTCGCGACGCTGCTCATCCTGCTCGTCTTCCTGCCGATGTTTGGCCTGACCGGCATCGAGGGGCGGCTGCTGCAACCGCTCGCGCTCGCCTATGGCGTGTCGCTGCTCGCCAGCCTCGCCATCGCGCTGACGCTGACCCCGGCACTGTCTTATAACCTGCTCACCCGCAAGGACGAGGCGGTCGGTCACGAGCCGAACTGGGTTGCGAAGCTCAAGACACGTTACGTCAGCTTGCTCGACACGCTGATGACCCGCTGGCGCGCCATGGTGATCGGATCTTTGGCGCTGTTCGTAGTCGCAGGGATTGGCATGGTGCTAGCGGGCCGGGCCTTCCTGCCCGAGTTCAACGAAGGCTCGCTAACAGTAAACGTCACGACGCTGCCCGGCACGAGCCTCGAAGACAGCGACCGCGCCGCAAGCGAAGTCGAGGCGGCGCTGCTCTCGCAGCCCGAGGTGCGCACCACCGCACGACGCACGGGCCGCGCGCCAGGCGATCCCCATGCACAGGAGGTCTTCGCTTCCGAGATCGAGGCGACGCTCAACGAAGGCGGGCGCGACCGCGAAGAACTGCTCACCGCCTTGCGCGGCGCGGTCGGTACTGTGCCCGGGGTGCAGGCGATCTTTGGCCAGCCAATCGGCCACCGGGTCGACCACATCCTTTCGGGCGCGCGGGCGAACATCGCGATCAAGGTCTTCGCGCCTGACACTGATACGCTCCAGCGCATATCGACGCAGGTCGAAAGCGCGGTGCAGGGCATTCCCGGTGCGGTCGACGTGCAAAAGGATACGCAAAGCATGGTGCCGTACCTGCGCGTGCGACTGCGCCGCGCGGACCTCGCCAACTATGGTCTCGCGGTCGAGGACGTGACCGGCGCGATCGAAGCGGCCATCGGCGGGGCCGAGGTCGGTCAGCTGATCGAGCGCCCGGTTATCACCGATGTCGTGGTACGCTACGATCCTGCGCAATTTGCCGATGCAGGCCAGATCGAAAGCATGGTGCTCGCCGCGCCGAACGGCACGCTGGTGCCGCTCGCGGCAGTGGCAGATATCGTCCGCGACCAGGGGCCGAACGCAATCACCCGCGAGAGTGTCGAGCGGATGCAGCTGGTACTCGCCAATGTGCAGGGCCGCGATCTCGGCGCAGTGGTGGCCGATGTGCGAGAGGCAGTAGACACGGTCGAGCTGCCCCAAGGCGCGCATATCGAGCTGGGCGGCCAGTTCGAAAGCGCCGCGAGCGCCACTCGCACGCTGTTAGCGCTCGGGCTGATCGTGCTGGTCGGCATGTTCCTGTTGCTGCGTCAGGCGTTCCGCTCGGGCCGCGATGCGCTGCTGGTCATGATCAACCTGCCGCTGGCGCTGGTCGGCGGCGTGGTCGGGCTTTGGCTGACCGGCGGCGTGCTGTCGGTGGCGACGATCATCGGCTTCATCACCCTGTTCGGCATCGCCACGCGCAACGGCGTGATGCTGGTCAGCCACATCAAGCATTTGCAGGAAGTCGAAGGCATCACCGATCTTGCCGAAGCAGTGCGGCGCGGGGCGGAGGAGCGGCTAGTGCCGATCCTGATGACCGCAATTTCGGCAGGCCTGGCTCTGATTCCGTTGGCGCTCAACATGGGTCAGCCGGGCAGTGAGATACAGGCTCCGATGGCGGTCGTGATCCTGCTCGGCCTGGCCAGCTCAACAGCACTAAATATGCTGGTCCTTCCGCCGGTCTATCTCAAGGTGGTGCGGGACGGCTGGGGCGTAAGATCCCGGACTGGCCGAGAAGCAAGCCCATAAATACCGTTGTTCTGCCGTCCGATAAAGACACTCAGTAGGCGCACAATCTTTCGCCGATAAACGTATCGGTACCAGTGCCGCGCGACTCTTTTACCCAGGCGGACCAGCCAATCGACCTTCGCCGTGGCATAGCCGGTCCATAGAATCGGAAACCCCACCAAGAGCGGCCGCGACCCGAGATGACCTTCGGATGGTCACCTATGGGTGGGGCATCGCATCATTGCTTTCGCTCCAACCCAATCCGAGCGACTTTTGGATCGCGATCCAACTGTTGGTCATCGCAGCCATTGAGCGATTCAAGTCCGCCGTCGCCTGCTGTCGCTGCCGCAGCGAGGTGTTGAGATCGACCAACGATATCGCCCCCGCGTTGTACCGTTGTTGGTCGAGTTCGGCGGCCGTGTCGGCCTGCCGCTTGATCTGCGCCAGCGCAGCAACGTTGGCGCGTTGCTGACCAAATCGGGCGAGCGATTGCTCGGCATCCTGGAGTGCGCGCAGAACGATCTCGCGGTAGCGTTGGAGCGCCTCCTCGCGCCCGGCTTCGGCCTGGTCGACCGAAGCTGCGGTACGCCCGAAATCAAGCAGGTTCCACTGCAACTGGGGCAAGGCTATTGCCGAGAGATTGCCAAGATCGAAGATGTCATCGGGCTGCGTGCCTCCGAGGCCAAGAATGCCCATGAAGGAAAGCTTCGGGAATCGAGCCGCTTCGGCCACTCCGATCCGGGCATTGGCTGCCGCAAGCGTCCGCTCGGCGGCGCGAATGTCGGGCCTTCGGGCGATCAGCGCGGCAGGGTCGCCCACGGCCACGCGCGCCGGCGGGAGAGGGATGGCCGAGGCTTTCGACAATAGCTGGTCGAGACTGCCGGGTGCTTCCCCGGTGAGAACCGCCAAGGTGTCTTTCAGGACCGCGATATCCGCGGTCGCTTCTGCGATCTGCGACTTCAAAAGTTCGAGTTCGGCATTTGCGTTGCCGACGGGAAACAAGGCAAGAGCGCCTTGCGTGTACCTCTGATACGTGAGCTCAAGGGTCTGCTGCTGCAATTCACGTTGCTGCTCGACAAGGTTGAGTCGCGCCTGGGCCTCCCGGAGACCGACGTAAGCCCTCGCGACTTCTGCTGCGAGCTGGACCTGCGCATCCTCCGCGTTGGCGACGCTCGCGGCAGCCTGCGCATTGGCGGCTTCGATGCGCCTTATCTGCCCTCCGGCAAAGTCTATCTCCCAGTTCGCATTCAGTCCCACGTTGTAGACGCTCAACGTGTCCTGATCACCGTCTTGGCTGGGCGCGTCCGGGCTTCCCGCCGGCGGGCCGCTCTGGAGGTCCAGACCAGGCACCCGGGCTTGTATCGTGGTCGCTTGCGCAGCCGCCGACGGAAGCCGGTTGGCGCGCTCCTGCCACAATGAGGCGCGCGCCTGATCGATCCTGGCGCGCGCGGCGGCAACACCGGGGTTTCCGGCAAGCGCGCGGGCTTCCAGATCATTGAGCACCGGATCGCCCAGCAGCAACCACCAGTCGCTGGCGACCGGCGCTTGCGAGTCCACATCGGAACCGGCCCGCACAAAGCCATCGGCCCCGACCGTCTTGACCATAGGCGGTCCGGCATAATCGGGACCGGCGGTGCATGCTCCGAGAAGAGCAAAAGTGGAAAGGAGCGGAATCAGCTTGCGCATAACATTCTCAATGCATCGAAAGCGAGACGTTCTTGGGCAGCGCCCGAAGAAACATCACCAGTGGAACGGTTGCGAGCGTGATCGCCCCCATGGCGAAGAACACGTCGTTGTAGGTCATCACAAACGCTTCCCGCTGGATGGTGGTCGAGAGCGTTTGCAGGGCCGCTTGCGGGCTGCCCAGCGATGCAGCGAGGCCATCGAGATAGTCCTGTAACCGCCCGCTGTTCGCATTGAGCGTTTCTTCCATCCGCCTGCTGTGATGCCACAGCCGCTGGTCCTGAAACGATGCGAGCCCCGCGAGGGCGAACGAGCCGCCGAGGTTGCGTGCGGCGTTGAAGATGCCGGACGCGTCACCGGCATCTTCCTTGGCCACAGAGGCTACGGTAGCCTGATTGAGGAACATCATGGTCAGGATCATGCCGATGCCGCGCAGGAACTGGCTTTCTGTAAAGACGCCGCCGCCTGATTCGGCGGTCAGGTTGATCGAGATGAAACAGCTGAGCGCCATGATCAGCATCCCGGCCCCTACGGCGATGCGGATGTGAATCCTTCGGATCATGAACGGCAGAACGGGCATCAGAAGGAAGGCAGGTACGCCCATCCAGAAGATAACCAGCCCCGTTTGCAGCGCATTGTAGTCGGAGATAATAGCCAGGAACTGGGGGATCACATAAGTCGAGCCGTACATCACCATGCCGAGCGCCAGGGCCATGACCACCACGCTGGCGAATTGTCGGCTCAACATCAGGCGAAGCTTCAGAACCGGCTTCCTCGCGTAGAGCTGGCCATACGTCAGCAGCGCGAAACCGATCAGTGTGATAATTGTCAGCTGTAGGATCAGCGCCGATTCAAACCACTCTTCGCGATGCCCCTCTTCCAGTACGACGGTCAGGCCGCCCAATCCAAGGATCATTCCCAGAATGCCGGCCCAGTCGGCCTCGCGCAAATAGATCCAGTTCGGCCTTTCATGCGGCAGCCCGACGAACAGCAACAGAAGAAGCAAAGCGCAGATCGGCACATTGACGAAGAAGGCATAGTGCCAGCTCAAATTCTCTGTCAGCCACCCGCCGACCAACGGACCCATAACGGGTCCGAGGATCACAGTCATGCCGAACAATGCCATGCCGATCGGCTGCTGCGACGGCGGCAATCGCTTGGCAACGATGGTCATTGCCGTCGGGATAAGTGCTCCGCCAGTAAAACCTTGGCCGACGCGCCCGATGATCATCGTGGTCAAGTCCGTCGCTATACCGCAGAGAACGGAAAACGCGGTGAACGAGCTTACCGCGATAATCAGCAGGGTGCGAAGCCCGAAAAGCCGTTCCAGCCACGCGCTCAGCGGAATGATGATGATTTCGGCAACGAGGAAGGCCGTGGCAATCCACGTCCCTTCGGTTCCGGTCGCGCCGATCTCGCCCTGGATCGTGGGCAGGGCAGAATTGACGATCGAGATATCCAGCGTGGCCAGCATCGCGCCAAGCGCACCGGCTGCCACCGCGATCCAGGCGGTTGCGTCGGCGCGCTCGGGGGAGCCGGCGATCCGTGAGGGCAATGCCGTTTCCATTGTGCGTCAACGCGCCCGGGCGCCAAGCGTGGTGAGCTCGTCCCTCGCGCCGCGGGTGTCGACCGTTGCCACCACCGACATACCCGGAATTAGCAAGCGCCGGACCTCCGGTGTCGCCTGTATCGAGATGCGAACAGGGATTCGCTGGACGATCTTCGTGAAATTGCCGGTGGCGTTCTGCGGGGGCAAGATGGAGAATTCGGCACCGGTCCCGGGTGCGATGCTTTCAACCCGCCCTTCGAGTTCGAGATCGGGAAGTGCGTCGATCTCCAGAGAGACCGGCTGGCCTGGACGGATCAGGCCAAGCTGGGTTTCCTTAAAATTCGCGGTCACAAAAATCCGATCAGTCGGGACCACGCTCATGAGCCGTTGCCCCGGCTGGACGTATTGGCCGGCGCGAACCGTCAAATCGCCGACCCGCCCAGTGATGCTCGCGCGCAGCGTCGTTGCCGACAAGTTGAGACGGGCGGCTTCGAGCTGCGCGCGTGCAGCGTTCGCCTGTGAATCAGCCTGCTGGATCTGCGCGCGCAGAGTATCTTGTCGCCTCTGCGCCGCCAGTAGCCCGGCCCTGGCCGCCGCGACTTGAGCCTGCGCTTGGCGGGCCTGCGCCTGCAGCTGGTCCAGCCTTTCTCGCGGTTCGGCTCCGGTCGCAGCAAGCGGGCGATAGCGGGCGACCTGTTCACCTGCGAGCGTCGCCTGCGCCATCGCCGCGGCGAGCTGCGCGCGGGCCTGATCGATGGCGGCATCCTGTTCGCGCTGCTGGGCGCGAACCGTGTCTGCGCCGGCCAATGTCGCGGCAATCTGCGCAGTGACCTGGTTCGACTGCGCGCGATAGTCGCGAATGTCGAGCTGAACGAGCGGCTCGCCTTCCCTCACCGCCTGGTTTTCCGTCACCAGTACGCGATCAACATAGCCGGCCACCTTCGGCGCGACCACCACGCTGTCGGCCGCAACATAGGCGTTGTCGGTCGATTGCTGATACTGTCCGTATGTCTCGTTGCGGTAGTACCAGATACCGGCGGCGATCAGTACGATGAGGCCGACGAGCACCAGACTGCGCCGAACCTTTGGATTGGAGAGCGCCTTGGGCTTGTCCTTTTCCTTGTCGACTTCGGCGTCGATTGCCTGTCCCATGTCTTCGGCCATTTGCCCTTGCACTCCGTAGCTGCGCCCCTGACGCTTTCACGCCACATAGGCTCTCCACGAATATATGAAAGCCCTTTACTAATTTTAGCCCTGAGGTAATCTCCCTTTCATGACTGCTCAGACGAAGAGCCCCAGTTTCGATAACGTCGTAAACGACGATGATCGCGCCATTTTTCTGATGGACGAAATCAGCCGGGCGGCACGAAGAGCATTCGACGAACGCACCCAGCCCGTTGGGCTTAACCGCACTCAGTGGAGGGTGCTGGCCCAGCTCATCAAGGATCCATCGCTGAATCAATCGGACATCGCCAGACAGCTCGAACTTGAGTCGGCGACGGTTGGTCTCGCTGTCACGGCATTATGTGATCAGGGATACATGATCCGCCGCCGCGATGTGAGCGATGGGCGGGCCTGGCAGCTCGACCTGACGAGGAAGGTCGAGAACATCCTGCCCGAACTCAGGAACGCCGCTGACGCGACACATGAGAAGTTATGGGCAGGTGTGTCGCCCGCACAGAAAGAGGCTCTGGCCGACGTGTTGGCGATCATGAGCGCAAACGCCCGTGGACTGCTTTCCGATGCCTGATGCGCCAGTCTCGACAGTAAGCGACAGTCGCCGTCTGGCGCAGGTGATCGGCATTCTTGGAAGACACGGTCTGAACGGCCTTTCGGCAAGTCTCGGTATCGGGCGGACCCGCGGGGATGCGCCACCTCCGCGACCCGAAGCGGTCGTTTCTGCACTCCGCGAGATCGGCCCTGTCGCCGTCAAGTTCGGCCAGGTTCTGGCAATGCGGAGCGACATGCTCTCACCCCAATGGACTACTGCGCTCGCGACCTTGCAGGATCGCGTGCCCGCCGTGCCATTTGCCGAAGTTCGGCATTCGCTCGAGACGGCGTTGGGCGCGCCGGTCTCCGACTGTTTCGAATCCTTCGACGAGACGCCGCTTGCTGCAGGGTCTATCGCGCAGGTCCACGCCGCAGTGCGCAAGGATGGAGTTCCTGTAATCGTCAAGATCAGGCGTCCTGGTATCGAGGAGATCGTGGATGCCGATCTGCGTCTGCTCCGGCGGCTTGCCCGTCTGGCGCAGCGGGTCAATCCCGCGATCGCCCGCCAGCGCCCCGATGAACTCCTGCGGTTTTTTGCCGAGAGCCTGGACCGCGAGATGGATCTTTCAGCGGAAGGGAACGCCAGCGACGAGATTGGCGCATTCCTGGCCGGATTCGGCGTGGAGACGGCCCGCTTTGATTGGGAGGCCAGCGGAAGGAGCATCAATATTCAGGAGCGGGTCGATGGCCTGCCTGCGACCGACCTGGAGCAGCTGCGCGCCGCGGGCATCGACATGGCGCAAGTGGCGCGAACCTACGCCCAGGCCGTCTTGCAAATGATCGTGATCAACGGTCGCTTTCATGCGGATCCCCATCCCGGCAACATACTGATCAAAACGGACGGCACCGTCGTCTTCATTGACTTCGGCGCCATCGGGACACTGCTGCCCCATCGCCGCGACGAACTCGTGGACCTTTCGCTCGCGATCGCGGGTGAGGACACGGCCACGCTGGCAGGTATTCTCCTGCGGTGGGCCGGCGATCCTCCCGTCGATCGTGAAGCACTCGCCCGTGCACTTGCGGGACTGATTGATCGGTTCAAGGTGTCGGTGCTTGACCAGATCGATCTCGGCGAGGTGTTCTCCGACGTGTTCCGGCTGTTGCGGGAGTTCGAGCTGTCGCTACCTCCAGACCTCGCGTTGATGTTGCGCACGCTGCTTACGGCGGAAGGATTCGTGCGGCGCATCGAGCCCCGGTTCGACATCGGCGCGGAACTGGCCCCGATCGCCCGGCAATTGCTTCGCGAACGCGTCGGATTTGGAGAACTGCGTGACAAGGCGCGTCGCACGACCGCGCTTTTGGGGCGGGCAGCGCTGAATGCCCCCGAACTCGTGTTAGAGCTGGAGAAGATCGTGCGGTCGGGCCGATTGCCGATCAGCCTCGACCGCCGGGATCTACAGCTCCTGGCCAGCGGCAGTCGCCAGCGACCCCTCGCTGGTCATCATGTCATTTCTGCTGCTCTTATTATCGCGGCAGCCATTCTATTCGAGGGACAGCCAACGCTCGCCGGAACATGCGCATTTGCGTCGGCTATAATCATCGCAGTCGAATGGTTTCGTCGGAAATGAAGACGCGTGGATGTCCGATTAGATTTGCAGAATCAGCCGACGTAGGCACCCCGACCGCTTGCGAGCAGTCGCTGCGCTGTATCCTCGATTCTGGTTTCCGCGACACTCAACTGCTTGCCCAGTTTGACGACACTGCCAATCGCGCGCAGCGGACCTGAGGTGGCAGGACGGTGAAAATCGACGCGAAGGTCGGCAGTCGCCCGCGCGGTGCCACCCAGCGCGTTGATGGTGTAGAGACCGGTCAGGTCGATCAACGCCGACAATATGCCGCCGTGCGCCGACCCGATCATAGGATTGGACACGATCTCATCCCGCCATGGCATTTCGAGAATTAGCTCGCGCTCGGTCAGATCGACAACATTGAGGCCGAGCCAGCGGTGAAACGGCGCGACGTGGAGCATCTTGCGCAGTTCGGTGAGTTCGGGCCTTTCAGTGCGGCTGGTCATCTCGCATCGCTCGCAGCATGAGTTTGGATCAGGAAGTCGGCAATCGCCGCGCCAAAGACATCGTTCTGATCGCCGACCACCATGTGTGTGGCATCGGCGATGTCGCTATAGGCGGCATGCGGGACCAGCTTGCGGAAATGCGCCACCGCTTCCGGCGAGACGAGATCGCTCGAACCGCCCCTGACCAGATGCACCGGCAGGGTCAGCTTCATCGCCGCACTGCTGAGTTCGCTCTGTCCGTGATCGCCCATTTCGCCGTTCTGTGCGCGACGGCGCATGACCCCATCGATGAAGGCTGGATCCCAGTGCCAGTAATAGCGCCCGTCGGCCTTTTTGCGCAGGTAATGGGCGAGACCCGACGAAGCTTTGCGGCTGGGGCGATGCGGCAGATATTCGGAAATGACGCGCGCGGCTTCGTCCGGGGAGGCAAAGCCCTCGCGCGCGTGGGCAGCCATGAAGCCGACAACCCGCGCCACCCCGGTTGCTTCCATTTGCGGGGTAATATCGACCAGCGTCAGTGACGCGAAGCTGCCGGGGGAAAGCTGCCCTTCAGCGACAATCCCGGCGAGCCCGCCGAGCGACGCACCGATTAGCGCTGGCTTGCGATCCAGCTTTGCTGAAATGGCCACCAGGTCACTCGCGAAGTCGGCAAATTCATAGGCCCCGTCGCTGGCCCAATCGCTGTCGCCATGACCGCGCAGATCGATGGCGATGGCACGAAAGCCATGGCCGGCGAGCAGGGTCGAAATCTTCTTCCAGGCCCGCCGTGTCTGCCCGCCGCCGTGCGCGAGAATGACCGGCATCCCATCGAGCGCGCCTTCGACAGTGGCGGCGATCGCGTGGCCGCAGTGGCCAGTCAACCCGACTGCATCATTTTCCATGAAGTCTTCTTACGATAAGACATCTTACAGTAAAATCCTTTCGATCGACCGCTCGACGGGTAAGGCACACTCCTATTGAAAAAAGATCGGCAACGATAGCTATTTGACCGGGTCCGACGAAATCGTCTTTCTGGTCGAAGAGGTGCCACGCTAGCTGCGCAAACTGTTCGATGCCTCGACGGCGAAATTCGGTCTTTCGCGCAGGAAATGGCGCGCCGTTGCCTATATTTTTCGTTCGCCGGGACCAACCCAAACCGAACTTGCCAAGTGCCTTGATCTGGTGCGCGCCAGCGTCGGTCATGGGATCGATCAACTTGAGAAAGCCGAATATATGGTGCGGCGTTCAATCGAAGGCAAACGCCGGGTTTCGACGCTGCATCTGTTGCCCCGCGCAATCGAAATCCTCCCGTCGCTCCGAATTGAGGCCGATGCGATTTATGCCCGCCTACTTTCGGGAATTTCAGAGCGGGGGTCTGCCGCTATCAAGTAGTTGCTGACAGCTATGTCTCGGAATCTTCAGTAATAATTGCTGGGATTTTGCGCCCTGTAGCAAGTGACGCAACACGTGCGTCAGCCTAGTGCTTGCAGTTGGAGATCGCTTCGCTTCCAAAGCGGGAGCGCCCGAGAGCACTGCGCCAGGCCTTTCTGAATATCTGGAAAGATCCCGACAAGGGCGATAGCCTTTAATTGATCGCGGATCGCTTCTACGATCATCGAAGCGAGGCGCAGCCACGTTTAGAATCGATAGGCGATCCCTACGTTGGCTAGAATGGGCCTTATCCTCAGTCGGGCACTCACGGGCGCGCCACCGAGCGCTCCCTCTGCAACTGTTGAAAACGGAACATATCTGGCGTCCGCATTGAGCATCAAACCGTCGGCCACCCTCACGCGGACCCCGGCCTGACCCGCCGGCGCCCAGCGATCCTCTATATCGAAGTCGGACAATGCCCCGTCGTCCTTACCAAAAAAACGATCCTGCCGACACCGAGGCCTACGTAAGGCCTTACAACTCCCTGGCTGTTGAAATGATATTGAGCGGACAGAATAACCGGTCCGTAGCGGGTCTCGCCCAATGTCCCGAGCGACTCGACCGAACAGGCTCCGACGATTTTCGCCGAAGCCGGAACACCGAAAAACAAGTTCGCCGCAATATCCCGCGTGATAGAATATCCGATATCCGCTGTTACGGTAGTCGCATCGCCAATACGCACCCCGGCATCCGGCAAGGGATTGCCGGCGACGGTGACGTCAGACGCTTCTTCCCCTAGGATAGCCTGCGTGACGTTAAGGGTGACGGTCCACTGATCGGAATCAGATACCTCTTCGCCTTGGGCCGGCTGGGCAAGGCAGAAGCTCGACCCAAGCGCCAGTCCCAACAGGCGTGCAGCCCTCGCCCTGGCAATTTTACGAGCAACGATAATCATTTTTGTTTTTCCTTCTCGATGGAAAATACGAAACCTAATTCGGGGGGTGTCGAGGACGCCCTCGTTTTCAGAGAGTGCCATTCCTTTGCGTGCAGCCTGGCGCGCGTGGCGATCCTGTTGCAAGTTCTTAGCGGTCGTCGCCGTTCTCCAACTTCGTCCTGCCGAGGATGATTCCGGCGGCCCTTTCCGCAATCATCATCGTGGGTGCATTGGTGTTGCCGGCCACGAGTCTCGGCATGATCGAGGCATCGACGATGCGAAGCCTCTCGACCCCGCGCACCCGCAGGGCGGGATCGACCACGGACTGGGGGTCGCGCCCCATCCGGCACGTTCCGACCGGATGATAGATCGTCTCCGCGCGCTCGCGAATGTCGGCGACGATGTCCGCCTCGCTTTGCACCGACGGACCGGGAACGATCTCCCGCCTGGAATACGCCGCCAACGCCGGCGCCGCCAGTATCTTTCTCCCGATCCGGACGGCCTCTATCATGGTTTCGAGGTCCCGCGGATCGCTGAGATAGGCGGGATCGATCAACGGGGCTGAAAGGGGGTCCGAGCTCTTGAGTCCGATGCGGCCGCGGCTCTTCGGCAAGAGGTCGCAGACGTGCAGCGTGTAGCCATAACCGAACGCAACCTGCCGCCCATGGTCCTTGAGCAATGTCGGGAGGAAATGGAATTGCAGGTTGGGCCGCTCCTGCGCGGGCGAGCTCCGGGCGAAGCCGCCGGATTCCGCCACGTTGCTGGTCAGGAAGCCACGTCCCCGGAAAAGATAGGAAAAGACGCCCGCCATCGCTCGGGGCAGGAACGAAGGCGCGATGCCAATCGGCGTCCGATCATTGGCATTGTGCATGATCGTGATGTCTAGATGGTCCTGAAGATTCTTCCCCACCTCTGGCCGATCGGCGACCACGGGAATTCCGAAATTGCGAAGCTCCTGCGCATCGCCAACGCCCGACAGCATGAGCAATTGCGGCGAGTTTATCGCGCCGCCCGAAAGGATAACCTCGCCGCGCGTACGAATGTCGGCGAAACGAACTCCAGAGGCATAGGTGACGCCCACGGCCTTAGTGCCTTCGAAGAGGATGCGGGTGGCCCGTGCATTCGTGATGATTCGCAGATTAGGTCGGCTCTTGGCTTCTGAGAGGAAAGCCCTGGCGGAACTCCACCGACGTCCCCCGCGCTGCGTGACTTGGTAGAAGCCGACTCCGTCTTGCGTTTCGCCGTTGAAATCGGCGTTTTGCGCGAGCTGGATCTGCTGTCCGGCGTCGACGAAGGCCTTGCTCAAAGGGTTGGACGTCCGCAGATCGCAAACGTGCAATTCACCGTCTTTGCCATGATAGGGATTCGCGCCGAACCGCTCGTTCGCCTCCATCGCCCGGAACAGGGGAAGGACATTGTCATAGGACCAGATAGGATCGGCCGCCTCGCCCCAGGCATCATAATCCTGCCTGTGCCCGCGTATGTAGACCATTGCGTTGATGGAGCTCGATCCACCGAGCGTCTTGCCGCGCGGCCAGAACAGCTTGCGATTGCCGAGATGCGGCTGCGGCGCCGTCTCATAGCCCCAGTTGAGCGTTTTGCTCTTGGAAAGAAGCGCTATTCCGATAGGCATGTGGATCAGCGGGCTGCGATCGGGCGGTCCTGCCTCGAGCAAGCAGACCTTCGTCTCAGGGTTGGCCGACAGGCGATCGGCCAGCAAACATCCGGCTGACCCGCCCCCCACGATGATATAATCGAACATACTTTCCCCCGATCGGTGGGCTATTGCGTTCATCGAAAGTTTCTCTGTCCGGCGAACGGACTCAAGGTCGCGGGAACGGCCTCCGTGAGACCGATTAGAAATCAAGGCGCTCATAATCTTCCTTGGTCGCTCCGCAGTCGGGGCAATACCAGTCTGCGGGGACGTCGACCCAACGCGTGCCAGGAGCGACGCCGGTCGCCGGATCGCCCAGAGCCTCGTCATAGACATGTCCGCAGGTCACGCAGTGCCACTTGGCGAAAGGCTCTGCCCCGACAGCTGGTTCGGCCAGCGGCGAGTTGGACGCGTCGTCTGCGAGACGAATGAAATCCGGCTTGTCGCGAACCGCGCAGTCGGGGCACGCCCAATCGTCGGGAACTTCGGCCCAATTGGTGTGCGGGGCTAGCCCTTCATGAGGCTCACCCTTGATTTCATCGTAGATATAACTGCAGTCGGGACAAATATACCGGGACATAATAGCTTATTTCCAATCTGTTCGATAACTGGTGTGATAGCGAGCGAAGTTGCGGCGCTAATGCGCGCCTCCTCTTCGGCGACCCGTTCCGACCGATTTGCACACTCGACATCGGAACCGCGAAGTCGGCCTTCTGGCGCCGCCCTTGGTTCGAATCCAATCGCGGGAAAATTAGCCGCTCAGCGCCGGCGTGCCGTATTTGCGGACGATCGCGTTTTTGTGGGCGGCATCGATCTGGATCTTGTCGATATCGCCATTCGCCCATTCGATCACACGCGGGTCCATTACCTTTCTGAAGAGGGGCGGGATCAGCGCTATGAAGAACATGCCGGGATAGCCGGTAGGCAGTTCCGGGAGGCCCCTGAAGTCGCGAAGCGACTGGTAGCTGCGCGTCGGGTGCGCATGGTGATCGGAATGGCGCTGAAGATGGAACAAGATCAGGTTGGACGCGATGTGATTGCTGTTCCAGGAGTGCCGCGGCTGGGCGCGTTCGTAGCGGCCGTCCTCCATTTTTGCCCGCAACAATCCGTAATGTTCGATATAGTTCGCGCTCGTCAGCTGCCACCATCCGAACGCCATCTGGATGGGCAGGAACACCAGCAACTTGGGATCGGGTCCAAAGGCGATCAGCAGCGAGCCGTAGACAGCAATTGTAAGGATTAACGGCTGGATGATCTCGTTCCCCAGATTCCAGACACTCTTTCCACCACGCTCGAGCCGAACCTTCTCGAGCTTCCACGCGCGCAGGAAGGCGCCCGGAACTTCGCGAAGTGAGAACTTGTAAATATTCTCGCCCATCCGCGACGTTGCCGGATCCTCGGGCGTCGCCACGTCCCGGTGGTGACCCTTGTTATGCTCGATGAAAAAATGCCCGTAGCCGACTACCGCCAGCACGATCTTGGCCAGCCAGCGATCGAGCGTCTGCTTCTTGTGGCCCAGTTCGTGCCCGGTGTTGAGTGCGAGGCCATTGACGATGCCCAGCGACAACGCCAGCGTCACAACTTCCCACCAGGCCATTGGCCGGGTTGCGATCCACCAGACCGATCCGATCAGCGACGCATAGTGTACCGGCACGGTCAGCCAGGTCAGGATACGATAGTATCGATCGGCTTCCAGACGAGCGACTGCTGCCTCCGGCGGATTGTTCGGATCATTGCCGAACAGGGCGTCGAGCAGCGGGATGACGCCGTACCAGACGACCAGCGTAAAGCCGTAGAAAAGGCTCCACCCGGTCCGATCGACAAGATAGAGGCCGATCAGTGGTGCGGCTGGCCAGACCACGGACAACGCCCAAAGATAGCGCTTCTTATCGACATATTGGTCCGGGGCGCTGGCGCCCGGGCTTCTGCTTGTGATCTCATTCATCGCCTGATCCTTTCCCATTGGCACATTTTTCTGTGTCTCGAACCGGCCTATGGTCGGTGCATCGGACCCGTCTATTACTCGTGACGGAGCGAACAACCCAACTTAAGTATGGTTTATCAATTCTTCGGGAATCTTAGACAGCCCCCATCGTACGCAGGTGGCAGTTCCGCATCAGCGGGCAGCCGAATAGGGGCTAAATCAACATGACCGACGCGAGCGCAGATGTGCTTATCATCGGGGCAGGCCATGCCGGCGGCACCGCCGCGGCGCTGCTTCGCCAGAATGGGTTCGAGGGCTCGATCATCCTTGTCGGCGACGAGCCGATCGGTCCCTACCAGCGGCCGCCCTTGTCGAAGGCGGCCCTGCGCGACGACTTGAGTGTCGTCCCGACGCCGCTGAAACCCGTCGAATTCTATGCGAAGGCTGCGATCGACCTGCGGTTGGCCCGGCGCGCGGAGAGACTCGATCGTCAAGCGACAAAGGTGCTGCTCACGTCCGGCGAGAGCATCTCCTACGACCAGCTGATCATCGCTTTGGGATCCCGCCCCGTCCAGCTGAGCGTGCCGGGCGCTGATCTCGCGGGGATCGTCGGCCTGCGAACGGCGGTCGATGCCGAGCAGCTGCGTGTCGCCCTCGCGCGCGGGAAGCACCTGGCCATCGTCGGCGGCGGCTATATCGGGCTCGAAGTAGCCGCCTCCGCCCGGGCGCTCGGCGCGGAGGTCACCGTGATCGAGCGCGAGTCTCGGCTGCTCGCGCGGGTGGCATCCCGCGAAATTTCCAGCTTCTTCCACGATTGCCACGTTCGACATGGCGTTCGGTTCGAACTCTGCACCGCCGTGACCGGCTTCGAAGGGCGCGATGGCAGGTTGACGGGGATATGCCTTGGCGACGGTCGCACGCTGGACTGTGACGCGGCGCTGGTCGGTGTCGGCGCGGTCCCCAACGACGAAATCGCGCGCGAGGGCGGGCTTGAAACCGAAACCGGGATCATCGTCGATCACGAGTCGCGGAGCAGCGATCCTGCGATCTTCGCGATCGGAGACGTCGCACGTCGCCCTGTCCCGAACCTGCTTCAAAAGGTTCGCCTCGAAAGTGTGCCCAACGCTCTGGAGCAGGCGCGGCAAGCGGCCGCTGCTATAACCGGCCGGCCGGCGCCTAAGCAGGAAATACCCTGGCAATGGTCCGATCAATATGACCTGAAGCTTCAAATGGCGGGCATAAAGAACGAGTGCGATCGAACCGTCCTGCGCGGTGCGCCGTCGTCACAGCGCTTTTGCATATTCCATTTGAAGGAAGACCGCCTGCATTGCGTGGAAGCGATCAACTCGCCGCAGGAATTTGCGTCGGGCAAGCAATTCATCGCCGCAGGCGCGCGCATCGACGTCGAACGATTGGGGAACCCCGCCGTCCCGCTGAACGACGCTATCGCCTGACCTTTTTTCCGGCCCGGCCATAAGGGCCTTCGGGTACGTCGGCTTGCGGGCGCTCAGCATGTGTGCAAGCCCGCACGCACGGATATGTCCCGCTATCGCAAATTGGCATTCCAGTCTGTCCTTCCACGCTGCATGTTGTAAACACAAGCAGAGAGTTGGGTGAAGACCATGGGCGCAGTCGCTGATCGAATAACGTTGCTACATGCGGAAAGTCTCCCGCGCCCGCGCTTGCTCTCGAGCGACTGGGCAAAGCGCTTCCATGTCTTTCGTGCGCCGCCGGGACACGGAAAAAGCGTTGCAATGGCCCAGCTGTGGGCCGCCCACCGTGAGCGCGGCGAGATGACGGCCTTTGTGTCGGCCAAGCACGCCGATTACGACCCTGACTTGCTCGCGCAACGCATCTACGGCCAATTGCTGACAGCTGAAAATACGCAGAGCATTTTCTCGGCGATGGACGAGCGAAGGCCGCGCAATCTGATGACCTTGGCTGATCGGCTCGACCATGCCGCTGATCGTCAAGGGTACCGATTGCTAATCTGCATCGACGACATCGGCTGTGATTCGGAGATGGCGGACCGGATCGAAGACCTGATGCTCGCCGCGCCGCCGAATGTTGCGATCGCTGCGGCTATGACGGCGGATATTGGTTTTGCTCGTGTCGCCGCGCAGGGCCAGGTCGAAGATGTGACGGTCGACAAGCTGAATTTCAGCCTCGACGAAGCGCGGGCCGTTGCCTGCGGGATGCGCGCCGGTACGGTTTCCGACGCCGATCTCCTTACGCTTTGGGAGCGGACCCGGGGTTGGGCGGCGCCGCTGATCCTGCTGCTGCGGGCGGCCACCTCGACCGGAACCCAGAATCAGCGCCTCGTTTCTAGAAAAGTCACCGGGCGCGACTGCGATCTCGATCGATACTTCAGGAGCGCCATCCTTGCATCTCTTTCCGATGAATTGCGGGAATTCTGCATTCGGGCTTCGGTCCTGGACTCCGTATCGGCCGAGTATTTCGATCAATTATTCGGTGGAAACGACGGCGCCAGGCTTATCGAGAAGCTGTGCGTGGAGCGGATGCTGCTTAGGCCAATGGACAGGAACCGGTCCGCTTGCGAATTTCATCCACTTCTTCGTGAGTTCCTCGAGCACCGATACGCGGTCGAGTATCGGAGTCTGGATCCGGAGCGTCTTGCCCACGCCGCGGAATGGCAGCGACAAAGCGGCAACAGCCGTGAGAGCATCAGCCTGTATCTTCGTGCAGGTGAAAAGGACACAGCCACCGAGATGGCGTCCAGCAGCATAATGGACATCGCGCTGCGGCAGGGAGAGGTAGAGCAGATACAGCTATGGAAGGCCAGTTTCTCCGAAATGGATAATGCCCCCACAATCGCCCTCGGCTTGGCGTGGGCGCAGATTTTCAGTCTCGGGCAAGCGCAGGCAGCAGCCCTGATTGCCGACATAGACGCTGCCAGCAGCGTCCAGGCCGATGATTCGACCAAGCTGCAACTGCAACGTTGGCGCGATCTCGTGGCTGCCGTCGGTGCGGCGACCGCAGACGACCTGACGGAGGCCAGGCGTCGATGCGAACTCTGGATCAAGCAGCATGACGGCACCGATCTTGTGGGCCAGGGCGCGATATTAACTTGCCTCAGCTTTATTGCCGCCAGTGAACACAGGTTTGATGACCTCGTGAAATTGAGGGGGCAGGCCGCATCAGTCAACACGGTCGCCGAACATCGCTACGCGCTTGGCTGGCTTCATGCCACGATAATTTTCGGCGAAATTGCGCAGGGCCACATGGGCTCGGCTGCGGACCTGCTACGCAATGCGCGCGACGATGAGCAGGCGCAGTTTCGCGCCACGCCTTTCTCTGCCAAGCTGCTCGACCTGCTGGAACTTGAAATCGATTACGAGGCGAACCGGCTCGGCACCCTAGGCTCCCGCATCGGGAACGTTCTGGAATTCGTACGTCACCACGGGGTGGTCGATCTGACATTCTTGGCCTTTCGCACTGCGGCAGCTTTCATCGATCTCGGCGGCGATCGGCAGGGCGCAATAGAATTGCTGCAAGAGGCACGCGTAATTGCAAGCGAACACGCATTCCCGCGACTTGATGCATTGGCGCGCATCGCTCTCGCCGACATGGCGGTGATGACCGACGTGGACGACGCCGTCGCCATGCTTCCCGCCCACGATCACCCCGCCTTCCTGACGGCGCATGGCCCCGCTCTCCGCGCGCGCGCATCGCTCAGCGAGGCACGTATTGCCTTGCGGCAGGGAAAGTTCCATTTGTGCAGGCGATCAGCAATCGTGGCGCTTGAGCATGCGCGCCGCAATCATTCGGGTCGACTAGAAATTTCTGCCATGCTTTGCCTTGCTGCTGCCACCGCAGCGGCGGGGAGAACGGCCCCTGCCGAACAGATCGTGGCGGATGCCGTAGACATCGCGTTGCGGAAGCGGTGCTTCCGCACGCTGCTGGATGAGCGGAGGACGCTGGAAAGGCTGGGATCGGCGACCGCCGCGCTGATAAATCTGATCCCGGACGAGCAGGCATTAGGCGCAGGCCACCGTACAGAAGTTGTCCGTACGTCACGCTTGCCCAAACAGGTGGATGTGCCGACGCTGACCAGGAAAGAACTCGCCATCCTGCACCGCGTCAAGGAGGGCCTCTCCAATCGTGAAATTGCCATCCGGCATCGCATCAGCGAGAATACGGTGAAATGGCACCTACACAAGATATTCGGCAAGTTACAAGTTCGAAACCGAGTCCAGGCAGTTTTGAAAGCCGAAGGCATAGGGTTTCTCGATTAGACTTCCGATGTACACTGAACCGTCCAGGGTTCTCCGCAAGCCGAAATTACTAAGATTTAGAGGCCGTTTCGAAAGGGGTTGAGCGGCTGAGGTTCCTGTGATTCCGGGGTTTTGCAGACAACCCGGAGATCTTGATGAGGACCCCAGCCACCCGCGCGCAGCATACGCGAGTTTCGAAGCGTTACCAGACGGATTTGAGCGATGCCGAGTGGGCGCTGGTTGAGGTCTTTCTGCCCGAGGCGCGCGCGACGGGACGCCGGCGACAATGGCTGATGCGCGAGGTGTTGAATGCAATCTTCTATGTGTTGCGTGGCGGGATTGCATGGCGGCTGCTGCCCAAGGACTTCCCTCCGTGGCAGACGGTCTACCGCTGGTTTGCCCGGTTCCGGGACGACTGCGTGTTCGAGCGGATGAACCATGCGCTGGTCGCGCTCGACCGCCAGCGAGCCGGAAGGGACGCCTCGCCAAGCGCAGCCATCATCGCCAGTCAGAGCGTCAAGACCACTGAGAGCGGCGGGCCGCGCGGCTATGATGCAGGCAAGAAGATCAAGGGTCGCAAGCGCCATGCTCTGGTCGATACTGACGGCAGGCCGCTGCTTGTCGAGCGGCACACCGCCGATGTCCAGGATCGTGATGGCGGCGGCGCGTTGCTGCAAATCTCGCGCGGCCTCTTCCCGTTCATCGAGAAGGTCTGGGCCGATGGCGGATATAATCATCACCGTGTCACCGAGGCGACCAGCATCACCGTCGAAATCGTCAGCAAGATCGCCGGCCAATCCGGCTTCGTGGTTCTGCCACGGCGCTGGGTGGTCGAACGCTTCTTCGCTTGGATCAACCGAAACCGGCGCCTCGCCAAGGACGTCAAAGCCACCCTCAAATCCGTCGCAGCCTTCCTCTACGCTGCCGCCGCCATGCTCATGATCCGCCGATTGGCTCGGTCAGCGTGAGTTTCGAAACCGACTCTTAGCCATATATATATATATATAGAGAGAGAGAGAGAGAGAGAGAGAGAGAGCGAGAGAAGACAAGTAACTTTGCCAGGGCCTGCCTGGTACTTGCGGTTTGATCGGCACACCGTCGCGAACGACAGGCTCGACTATTTCGCGCTCGACGAAACAGAAGTCGGCGACAGTTCCTGCCCTTTTCCTGCACCCTCAGGGTCAATGCTGGAGCGACAGGCCGAGCGGAGATGTAAACACGCTCGATCCCGCGCCGCGTTGCGCGGCGCCCCTGTTCCGGACACTTCGCGTACTAATGAACGAAGGCTGGTCCTACCGGCGTGTGGCTGGCGGTGACGTGCCTTCCTCACCCTGCTTGATAACGAACGCCTTCTGCGCGTCCGTGAAATTCGATGCCTTCATGCCGTAACTCTAACCGCGAATAGTCCAAAATTCGGGTGGCAGAGCAGCGGTCGATCGAGAAGCTCGCCCTGACTCAGGCTCCGAGCGCTTTCAGCGGTTGCGAAACTGCGCCATATCCAGCGTCAGGCGGTAACACCAGAACCCGTTCCCCGTTCTCGACCGCAACCTCTGGCAGCACCGTCACCAGCCTGCGTTGCCGTGCGCGCGCAAGGCAATCCTGGGCGCCCTCTGCCTCGGCGAGCAGCTTCAGGTTCATCAGGGTGGGAAAGATAATTGTCCGCTCGCCCGACGCCGCCAACCGGATGGCCTCTGATGGCGAAATCCATTCCGCATCCACGGTTTCCCGTCCATCGCAAGCCGCGACCTGTCCCGGCGGCGCGCTAAGGGCGTAGAACCAGGTGTCGAACCGCTTGGGCATGATGGTCGGGGTAATCCACCGGGCAAAGATGGCCAGTTTGTCCAGCCTGAGGCGAACATCCAGTTCGCAAACGACATCGAAGAACGCGATTTCGCCAGCATCGACCGCGCTTCGCACCGCCGCGTCACACGGATCCTCGAACGGTACGCCCTGAGCGGTTTGCGCCAGCAGGATCCCGGTTTCCTCGAACGCCTCGCGGATCGCCCCGACCCGCAAGGTCCGTTGAACCGGGTCGAGATCGTCCCAGCCGATCGCATGACTCCTCCAGCGCTCGTCGGCGTCGCCGCTGTGCGTCTTGCCACCCGGGAAAACCAGAGCCCCCGACGCAAAATCGATCTGGTGATGACGCTTCACCATCAGGACCTGGAACTCGGGGTGGTCGCGGACTAGCAGCACCGTTGCGGCTGGTTTGGGTTCTGGAGCTTGGTCAGAATCACTCATGCTGGCCTCCCTGGCTGTCGCTGAAGCTGCGTTTCTCGATGTGCGCCCGGCCGGGCAAATCCGGCAGCCATCTGTCGATCGCGCCGGATCCGATAGAATTGGCGCGCACCACGATCAGTCACTTTTTGACCATTGTTCAAGGACAGCGCGCAAGGCCGCCGCGAAGGCCAATGGCTGGTCGAGCATCAGGTGATGCCGCGCTTCCGGAACCGCGATGACCGGGATGTCGCCTCCTCCCAGTTCATCGAGATAGCGGCGCGAATCCGATGTGAAGAGCTGGCTCTCAGCGCCGTGGATAATTGCCCTTCTGCCGGGTGCGGCAACCACACGCGGACCGATCTCGAGCCACAGGCGGTGCGAATTGTCGCGCTTGAACACGGCTGGAGAGAACTTCCAGGTCCAATCGATCCCTTCGCGGCAAAGGGCATGGTAAGCCATGTAATCCATGAGAAACGGTTCACCCACCGGCTGGGGCGGGGACAACACATACCTTTTGCGGGCGCTCGGGAAATCGGGATAGCGGCGATGCGGGCGGTTGGGATCGCCCGAGCCGGGGCTGGTCCGACCCATGCTCCAGTATTCCTCCAGCGCCGAGGGGCGCAGGATCATCATGTCGCAGATCGCTGCCCCGCCGAAGGCGTCCGGCGCGAGTTCAAGCGCCCGCAACGCAACGGCGGAACCGAAACTGTGAGCGACGACGATCGGCTTGCTGGCTTGGCCGAACAGGCCCAAGGCTTTAGCAATCCCGATCATTTCGCGGCCACGCGCGGTCATGTCGCAGTCCGGGCGCACCTCGCTGTCGCCCATCCCGGACAGGTCATAGGCGACAAGGTGGTAATCGGCCGCAAGAAACGGGGCTATGAAGGCGAAGCAGCGCGCGTGCGAGAGAAAACCGTGGGTCATCAGCACCGGCGGCGCGGCCGGATTTCCCCAGCGGAAGTAATGCATGCGCACGCCGTCAACCGTGACGAAACCTTCCTCGCGCGGAACAGCCAGGGCCTCGGTGAACCAGTCTGGCAGAACCGACGGGTCAGGCGCCCATTCCGGCACAATATCGGATGCAGCCGATTTCATAAATTGCAGTTCCCCCGTCACGCCAGCGTGAAGCCGCGATATCCGTTCGCCGCCACCTCGTTTATGATGTTCAAGTAACCCACCACGCTCGGGTAGTTTATCAGCTGCCGCGGCTTGCCCGGAATGTTGTCGCCCATGTACCAGGACTTTGCCCGGGGAAAGAGCGTGATCGCCCCGATTGCGGCAACGCTTGTGGTCCATTCGCGCTCCGCTTCGGCTTCCGCTTCAAATCGGGTCAGACCGTCGTCGCGCAGCTTCACCAGGAAGTCCCGCATCCAGTCGCCCTGAATTTCCGCGGCCGTCGGACCGTTGGAAAAGCCCGAGGGACTGAGCGGTCCGTACAGGTAGGCCAGATTGGGAAAGCCGTGGACGGCCGAGCCGAGATAGGCGGTGACCCCTTGGTGCCAGGCATCGGCAAGACAGCGATCATCGCGGCCCCTGATCTCGATCTGGGTCAACCCGCCACTGCCGGCGTCGAAGCCGGTGGCGAACACGATCAGGTCGCACTCGATCAGGCCCTGCGAGGTGAGGATGCCCTCGGGCACGATGCGTTGGATGGGAGTCTGCTTGAGATCGACGAGCGAAACATTCTGCTGCGAGAAGATCTCGTAATAGTTCTGCTCCAGCGAAGGACGCTTGGTGCCGAAGGGGTGGGGCGGTTCGCTCGGCGCCAGGGACTCGTGCAAGGCGGGATCAGCGATCCGCGCCCGGGTCTTGTCGCGCCAGAAATCGTAGGCGTGACGGTTGGCCCGTTCGTCGGTCAGCAGGTCGGCGAAATTGGCATACCAGAACCGCAAGCCACCGGCCTGCCATTGCCTTTCGAACAGGGAGCGGCGTTCTGCTTCGTCAACGTCGAGCGCGGAGGTCTCGACACCGTTCATATCGAATCCGCCGCTTGTACGAAGGCGGGCCGCAAAGAGTGCCGGGTAATCGCCTTTCTCCCGTTCCTGCTGCTCCGCCGTTAGCACCTCCTGCCGCATCGGCAGCGCAAGGATCGGGGTGCGCTGCAGCAAGGTGAGCCGTGCCGCCTCGGCTGCCGCTTCCTGCGCAACCTGGACCCCGCTCGCGCCGGTGCCGACGATCGCCACCTTGCGCCCGGCCATGGACAACCCGTGCTGCGGCCAATGGCCCGTATGGTGCCATTCGCCCGCAAAGCTTTCCAGTCCGGCGATGTCGGGCACATGGGCCTTGGCCGCAAAGCCGAGGCAGGGCAGCAGATAGCGCGCGGTGATCGTTTCGCCCGAGCCGGTCGCGACCCGCCACTTGCGCCGGTCTTCGTCCCACGCCGCGCCGGTCATGCGGGTTCCCATGGCCATGTGGGGCCAGAGCGCAAGACGGTCACAGACATGACGGAAATAGGCGCGCAACTCGCGCCATCCGGGATAGCGTTCGCTCCAGGTCCAGTCGCGCCACAGTTCGGGCAGCGACAGTTCGTACAGCGGCACCTGTGAATCGACGCGCGCGCCGGGATAGCAATTCCAGTACCAGATGCCGCCCGGCGCTTCGGCCGCATCGATAAGCCTGGCGTCGATGCCGGCCTCGCGAAGACGGTGGAGCAGATAGATTCCGCTGAACCCGGCGCCGACGATCAGCGCCTCCCAATCGCCGCCAGGCGTACCGGTCACGTCGCGGCGCCCTGGCTCATCGCGAAGGCCCGAACGGCGGCATAGTCGGCCTTGCCATTCGATGCGCGCAGCGCAACCCCGGCCAGGAAGACCGCCTTCGGAGTCTTGTAACCGGCCAGTTGCTGGCGGACATGGGCCTTGAGGGCGGCCTCGTCGAACTCGGCGCTGCCTTCCAGGACCACGACGCCGGTCACTGCCTGGCCCCATTTCTCGTCGGGCACGCCGACCACCAGGGCATCGGCCACCGAGGGATGGGTCTTGAGCGCCTCCTCGACCTCTTCGGGATAGACCTTTTCCCCGGCGGTGTTGATGCAGACGCTGCCCCGCCCGAGCAGGGTCAAGCTGCCATCTGCCTCCACCTGGCACCAGTCGCCGGGGATCGAGTAGCGTACGCCGCCGATGGTCCGGAACGTCTTCGCGGATTTTTCCGGATCCTTGTAATATCCCATGGGTATGGCACCCCTGCGGGCGATGAAACCGGGAACACCGCTGCCTGCTTCGACCTTGGCATCATTTTCGTCGAATACGTCGCAATGCTCGCCGATCGCGAATTTGGCCGTCTGGACCGAACCGAGCGCGGTGGTCACCGACAGCCCATAGCCCAGCCCCTCTGAGGCGCCAAAGGCGTCCATCAGCGCGACCTGGGGAATGTGCCGGATCAGGCCGTCCTTGACCTCGCGGCTCCACATGACGCCAGAGGAGATGATCGAGATCAGGCTTGTCGTATCGTAGCGCCCGGGATCCTTGTCGAGCGCGGCGAGCATCGGCTTGGCAAAGGCATCGCCGACAATCGCGATCGATTGCACCCGGTGCTTTTCGACCGCACGCCATAGCTCCTCTGCATCGAACGAAGGGCTTTCGAGCGTGACGATGCAGCCGCCGGTCATCATGGTGCCCAGGGCAGAGAGAAGACCGGTGCCATGCATCATCGGGCAGGCCGGAAGGAACACCCGGCCCGGGCCTTCGGCGGCCAGCATCGCTACGGCTTCGGCCATGTCTTGCGGCGCCGGACCAAGCAGGCTGGCGGAATCGAGTTGCGCCTGGCGCAGGTCATGGTGGCGCCACATCACACCCTTGGGCATGCCGGTGGTTCCGCCGGTGTAGATGAATAGTAAGTCGTCGGGCGAACGGGCGATGCCCAGCGGCAAACCATCGCCTTGCGCCGCCAGCGCCTCATAGGGTTCGGCAAACGGCGCGATTGCCGCCGGATCGCCAATTTCGACAAAGATCCGCACCTTGCCGAGCCGTTCTTTCAGTTCGTCGATGCAATCGCGGAATTCGCTGCTGTAAACGATCACCTCGGCATCGGAATCGTCGAAGATGTAATGGACCTCGTCCGGCTTGTAGCGGTAGTTGATATTGACGTGGGTCAGCCGGGCCTTGAAGCAGGCGGCCATGGCCTCGCCATATTCGGGCCGGTTGCGCATGTAGAAGGCCACCTTGGCCCCGGGCTCGATCCCCCGGTCGCGCAGCGCGCGGGCCAGATTGTTGGACCTCCCGCCCATTTCCGGCCAGGTGATACTCCGGTCACCGTGGATCAGGACAGGGGCAGCTGGCGGAAGCACCGGTTCGATGGCATCCAGAATGTCGCCGAAATTCCACTCGGTCATGGTTTTCTCTCCCGGACGGTCCTACTGCGCCGTCGTCAATCCCTGCAGCTGCGCCGCTTCTTCCCTGACCCGCTCCGGCCCGCCCAAAACCTGGCGGTTGAACCCCATCCGCTTAAACCAGAAATGCAGGCCCAGCAGATCGGTAAAGCCCATGCCGCCGTGCACCTCGGTTGCGGTTCGCGCCACGAAACGGTGAACCTCGCCGGTGTGCGACTTGGCGTGGCAGGCCATCAGCGCCGCCTCGCCAAGGGCGGCATCGAAAGCATGCGCGGCATACCACACCAGCGCCCGGCACGGTTCGTGCCGGGCGGCCATTTCCGCGCACATGTGCTTGACCGCCTGGAAGCTGCCGATGACCCGCCCGAATTGCTCGCGTTCCCCGGCATAGGCGACCGCCTTTTCGATCATAACCTCTCCCGCGCCCAGGCTGTCTGCGGCCAGCAGTATCCGGCCGGCGTCGAGCAGCCGCCGCGCCGCAAGTCCACCATCGTCGGCAAGCGGTTCGGCCACTGCGCCGGTCAACTGCAATTCGCCGACGCTGCGGGTGGCATCGATGGTGTGCAAGGCAATTCGCTCGACCCCGTTCGCGGCGGCGTTCAGCAGATGCAGCCGCCCCGATTCGTCGGCCACAATGAAATGGTCCGCATCGGCAAAGTCGAGCGCGAACAGTGCGGTGCCGGTCAGTCCGCCGGCTTCGGCCCGGACTTTCGCGCCGTCGCGCTCCTCGACGATACCGGCGATTGCGACGCCGAACCGCACTGCGCCGGTCGCGATCCGGGGCAGCCAATGGGCCTGCTGCGCGGGCGATCCGGCCAACGTCAGCGCCAGCGGGGCGAGTACGCTGCGGGCCAGGAACGGGGCCGGGGCCACCGTCCGGCCGAGCTGCTCGGCAACCACCGCCGCATCGAGCAGGCTCATCCCCAGCCCGCCATGCGCCTCGGGCACCATCAGCCCGGTCAGGCCGATGTCAGCAAGTGCGGCCATGACCTGGTCGCTGACCGCGCTGCCCGCATCCACGCAGGAGCGCACTTGATCGAGCGGGCAGGTTTCCGCGAGGCAGCGACCGACCGTGTCGCGGAGCATTTCCTGTTCGGGGGAAAGACCGAAATCCATCAGGCGGCTTCCTTCCGGCTGGACGAAGGTTCGGGCGCCGGGCGCGGCTCGCGCGGCATGTTGAGGCCGCGTTCGGCGATGATGTTCTTCTGGATCTGCGCGGTGCCGCCGCCGATGATCAGGCCCAGCTGGAACATGTAGTTCCATTGCCACGAACCGCCTTCGCGCTGGCGCGGACTTTCCGCATAGAGGATGCCCATTTCGCCCATCGCGTCGATCGCCAGGGCCGAGATCTGGTGCGCCAGTTCGCAGCTCTGGAGCTTGACAATAAGTTTGGCCATGCCCCCGGCCTCGCCCTTGATCTGGTTGGAGAGCACCCGCATGCCATTGTATTTCATCGCCGCGACTTCCGCCTGGAGGGCGACGAGGCGGTCGCGCAGCACCGGATTGTCGATCGCGCGGGCCGGCCCGACCTGTTCTTCCCGCATCAGGCGGATCAGCGCCAGCAACCGGTTTTCCAGGGCATCGGGATCTCCCAGCATGCCGCGCTCATGGCCAAGCGTCGCATTGGCGACGAACCAGCCCTGGCCGCGCTGCCCGACAATCTGATCGACCGGCACCCGCACGTCGGTGAAGAAGGTCTCGTTGAATTCGGCGTGTCCGGTCATCGTCTTGAGCGGGCGGACCTCGATCCCCGGCAGGTCCATCGGAAAGATCAGATAGGAAATGCCGGCGTGCTTGGGCGCGTCCGGCTCGGTCCGCACCAGGCAGAAGATCATGTCGGCCTGGCGCGCGGTGCTGGTCCAGATCTTTTGGCCGTTGATCACGAAATGGCCGCTTTCCTCGCGGGCGCTGGTGCGCAGACTGGCCAAGTCCGACCCGGCGCCAGGCTCGGAATAGCCCTGGCACCAGACCACTTCGCCGCGCAGCGTGGGTTCGATCCAGCGGCGCTTCTGCTCTTCGGTGCCGAGTTCGAGCAGGGTTGGAACCAGCATCGAGATGCCTTGGTTGGACAGTCCGCCCGGCACGCCCGCACGCGCGAATTCCTCGGCGATGATCCGCGCCTTGAGGATGTCGGGCTCGGCGCCGTAGCCGCCATATTCGCGCGGAATGGTTCGCGCGGTGTAGCCATTTTCCAGCAGCAGGTTTTGCCAGGCGACCGCTTCAGCCGAAGGTCGCGCCGCGCGGTTCGCCGATTCCGGCGCAAGCTGCCGGTTGCGGTCAAGGAAATCCCGCACTTCGGCGCGGAAGCGTTCGTATTCGGGGCCATAATCAAGGTTCATGACGTGGACTCCCCATGCGCGAAAGGCCGGAATACCGGCAGCTGGAAATCGTCGCCCAGAGGCTCGAAGGCGAGTTCGACCGGCATGTCGAGTGCGAGCCCTTCCGGGGCGCAGTCGATCAGCCGGGTCGCCATGCGGACCCCTTCCGCCAACTCGACCACTGCCGCGACGAACGGGATTTCATGGGCAAACGCCGGGTGCAGCGCCTGGTGCGTGATCGTCCACGAAAACAGCGTGCCTTTGCCCGAGCTGGGCTGCCAGGCAAATTCGGGCGAGCCGCAACGCGCGCACATGTAACGCGGCAGGTGGCGCCAGGTGCCGCAGGATGAGCAGCGCTGGAAATGCAGCCGGCCATCCTGGCAGCGCTGCCAGAATTCCTGCTCGATCGGGTCCTGCGGGCGCGGGCGCGGCTTGGCTGGCCTGGCCTGTGCTTCGGCCCGCTGCCTGGGCGGAAGGTCGGCGTTGTCGCTCATGAGAATCTCCGCAGGATGGCGACACTGCCGTCGCCCAGATCGCCCCAGCCGGTGACCAAGCCGGTCCGGGCGTTTGCGACCTGCCGGTCGCCGCAATCGTGGCGCAGCTGCCGGACCGCCTCGACGACATGGTTAAGGCCCCAGACATGCGCCTCGCTGAGCAGTCCGCCGTGGGTATTGAGCGGGTAGCGCCCGCCAAGTTCGATCTGGCCGTCGCGGACGAAATCGAGCTGTCCGCCCGGCTCGCAGTATCCCAGCGCTTCCAGCTGCAGCAGGACGACGTAAGTGAAGCAATCGTAGATCTGGAGAAAGTCCATATCCTCGCGGGTCACGCCGGCCATCTCGAAGGCTTTGGGAGCAGCGTAGGACAGCCCGATCTTGAACGGATCGGGACGCGAGGGAATATCGTCGGCCGGATAGGGGTGCCCTTCCGCCGCCCCGGCAATCGTCACCGGCACATGGGGCATGTCGCGCGCGCGGTCGATCCGGGAAACCACCACCGCGCAGGCTCCGTCGGTCTCAAGGCAGCAGTCGTAAAGCCTGAACGGTTCCGATATCCAGCGCGATGACGCGTAAGTCTCCCAGTCGAGCGGACGGCCATTGGTGAAGGCCTTGGGGTTCATCTGCGCATGCTTGCGACAGGCCAGCGCCACCGCGCCCATCGCCTCTTCGCCAACCCCGAAAAGACGTGAATGGCGGGTCGCCAGCCAAGCATACATCTGCACCGGCAGAAACACTCCATAGGGAATGTAATAGCCCTGGATCGTATTGGTCAGCGTGGTCATGTTCATGGACCGGGTCGGCGGCGCGCCGGGTTTGGGGCGCAGCGCGGAAAACCCGTTCCAGCCAAGCGTCACAAGAACATGATCGCACAGGCCCGCTGCGATCGCCATTGCGGCGTTCTGCAGCGCTGTCGTCGGACTCGCGCCGCCCATGTGGACCGTGGCGGCAAAGCGCAGCACGTCGATCCCCAGGTTGGCGGCCAGTTCCTCGGAAGTCGTGTAAATCGGCGGCGGAACCATGCCGTCGATGTCGCCCGGCCTGAGCCCCGCGTCGGCAATCGCGCGTCGCGAGGCCTGAAGCATCATGTCGACCGCGCTGCGTTCGGTGCCCTTGACGAAATCGGTCTCGCCAATCCCCGTGATTGCGGCCTTGTCGGAAAATCCGGTCACGCGCCTCGCCCTCGATCAGCGGAAACGGCTGGCCAGTTCGAGCGCGCTTTCGGCATCGGAAACGAGCTCTGCCATGACTGCGGCGGCGGGGCGTACGGCATGGATCAAGCCGATGCCCTGTCCGGCGAAGCCCGGCAGAATGTCCTTGCGCCTGGCGGCGATGCCGGCCGCCATGACAGGACCGGAAATCATCGACTGGTACGGCATTGGCAAGGGCTCCTTGCCGGCCGCGACCCACGCGTCGGCCCACTTGTTGCGGATCATCCGCGCCGGCTTGCCGGTGATCGAGCGGCTGACCACGGTATCGGCATCGCCCCCTTCGACGATCGCTTCCTTCTGGAAGTCCTCGATTCCCGCCTCCCGTGTAGCAAGGAAAGCCGTGCCAACCCAGGCACCTTCGGCGCCGAGCATGAAGGCGGCAGCCACACCGCGCCCATCGGAAATGCCGCCCGCGCCCAGCACCGGCACCCGGTCGCCCACCGCGTCGACCACCTGCGGGATCAGCGAAATGGTCCCGATCGGCGAATTGTGCCCACCGCCGTCGTGGCCCTGGGCGACGATCACATCGATTCCACTCTCGACCACCTGCCGCGCGTGCTGGACCTTGCCAACCACCGCCATTACGACAGTCCCGTTCGCGTGAAGCCGGTCCATCCACGGGCCAGGATTGCCCAGCCCGGCGGCGTAGACCGGCACCTTTTCCTCGATCACAACTTCCATCTGCGCCTCGAAAAACTCCTTCGAGAACAGTGGCGGGCCGCCTTCGGCGTCCCGTCCGCCAATCGTGCGTTTCACGGCCTCGCCATCGGCCTTGACCAACCCTTCGCTGGCCATGAACTCCTCGGCAAACTGGCGGTATTCGGCCGCAAGCGCCATCGGATCGACCGGCGCTGCACCGCTTTGCGGCGGCTTGCCCCGACGGACCGAGGCTGGCAGCAGGGTATCGACCCCGAACGGCTTGTCGGTCAGTTCTCGGGTCTGGCGAATCCAGTCTCGCAGACGCTCGGGCGCGCAGGCAGCGGCACCCAGCACGCCAAGCCCGCCGGCATTCGAGACCGCAGCCGCCAGCGCCGGAACGCTTGCCCCGCCCATCCCGGCGAGGATGATCGGGTATTCGATCTTCAGCATGTCGCAGATGCGGCTGTTCAAGGCCATTGCCTCTCTCCCTTCAAGCTAGTCTACTTGCGTTTCCCCAGCGTACCTTTTGCGCGAGCAGATCGGGACTTCGCTCTGCCAGGTATTGGGTCGAACCGGCGATCAACCGCTCCATCTGGCGCCGCGCGCCCGCGGCATCGCGCATCCGAACGGCGTGCAGCACGCGGCCCAGGCACCGCAGCTGAGTGTCGCGTTCCTGGGCCGAATAGCCCAGACCGATCGACATGTTGCGAGTCAAAAGGTGCAGCGCCGAGACAAGCAGACCGAATGTGGGGTTGCCGCTGGCCCAGCCCAGCAAGTCGTGAAATCGGCGATTGGTTTCCTCGAATTCCGCACCGTCACGTTCTCCCTCAAGCCGCCCCAGGCAATCCTCGAGCGCAGCCAAATCGGCAACGGTAGCCATTTCTGCCGCCCGCGCCGCAACCGTCGGGGCAACTGCCTCGCGCAGTTCGAGCAGCGCCCGAAGATCGGTGTCCATGAATTGAAGAACCAACGCCATCGAACTGGCGAAATCAGCGGTCCGGGGTCGCGTGATCACCGGCCCGCCTCCCCGACCCTGGGCGAGATGGATGACGCCCTGCAATTCGAGAAAGCGCAATGCCTCGCGAAGCGTGGCCCGCGCCACATCGTAGCGCGCCAGCATGGCGTCTTCGGGAGGGAGCCGGTCGCCGGGTCCTTGCGCATTGCTTTCGATATCTTCGACAATTTCGCGGGCGAGTACCAACGCGCGCTTGGTCTTGGCCTGAATCTGGCCATTTTCGAGTGCGACAGGGCAGATGCGGTTAGACTGCATTTTACTCTGATAAGGTTTAGCGCGACAGGAGTCAATTCGCACCATGATTATCGTCGATTGGTAAACTTCAATGGCATAAATGCTTATACTATTATTGACGAATCGATGTGAATGCCTCATACGACGCAACACGCACAGAAAATGGAGCGACGCGGTCATGGCTACGCTAGCAATGCAGTCCGGTCTGGATCGTGAAGAACTCGTCCGCACAGTTGCCGGAATCCCGCTTGCGGAAATCGACGTGTCCCGCCCAAGCCTGTTCCAGAGCGACAAGATCGGAGCCTTCTTCGAGCGGTTGCGGCGCGAGGATCCGGTGCACTACTGCGCCGAAAGCTCGTACGGGCCCTACTGGTCGATCACCAAGTACAATGATATCATGGCGGTCGACACCAACCATAAGGTGTTTTCGTCCGAAGCCAAATTGGGTGGCATCGCCATCCAGGACATGCACAACGACGAGACCAATCTTGAGCTTGAGATGTTCATCGCGATGGACCAGCCCAAGCATGACGCGCAGCGCAAGGCTGTCACGCCGGCAGTGGCACCATCCAATCTGTTGTTGCTTGAGCCGGTGATTCGCGAAAGGGCGGGGGCGATTCTCGATGCGCTGCCGGTGGGCGAAGAAATCGACTGGGTGAAGAGTGTCTCAGTCGAACTGACCACGATGACGCTTGCGACCCTGTTCGATTTCCCTTGGGACGAACGGGCCAAGCTGACGCGCTGGTCGGACGTAACCACCGCAATACCAGGATCCGGCATCGTCGATAGCAACGAGCAGCGCCGCCAGGAACTGATCGAGTGCGCCATGTACTTCAAGGGGCTGTGGGATCAACGCATCGACCGCCCCGAGGGTAACGATCTGATTACGATGATGGCGAATTCGCCGGCCACGCGCGAAATGCCCTTCCTCGAATTTCTGGGCAACCTGCTGTTGCTGATTGTCGGCGGCAACGACACCACCCGCAACTCGATCAGCGGGGGGGTCATTGCGCTCAATCAGAACCCCGATCAATATGAGAAGCTGCGCCAGGATCACTCACTGATCGGCAGCATGGTTCCCGAAATCATCCGCTGGCAGACCCCGCTGACCCACATGCGCCGGACCGCGCTTGAGGATTGCGAGATCGGCGGAAAACGCATTGCCAAGGGAGACAAGGTGGTAATGTGGTATCTCTCGGGCAACCGTGACGAAACGGCGATCGACCGGCCGGAAGAGTTCATCATCGACCGCAAGAACCCGCGCCAGCACCTTTCATTTGGCTATGGCATCCATCGCTGCATGGGCAACCGCCTGGCCGAACTGCAACTGCGGATCATCTGGGAAGAAATCCACGAGCGCTTCCGCTTCGTCGAGGTGGTGGGAGAGCCTGAACGCCTGCTCTCCAACCTCGTTCGCGGCATCACCCGCCTGCCGGTCAAGCTTCACGCGCATTGATCAATGCGCCAGGGGAAGGTCACAGTCTTATGGTGAAGGTCACCTTTGTTGCCCACGATGGTCGCCGGTTTCCGGTTGAAATCGGAATTGGCATGACGGCGCGCGAAGCGGCGCTGTTCAACGAAGTTCCGGGCATCGACGGCGATTGTGGGGGCCAATGCGCCTGTGCCACATGCCATGTTCACGTCGATCCCGCCTGGATCGACCGGGTCGGGCGGCTTGCGGATGGCAGCATGGAAGCCGATCTGCTCCAGTTCGCCGAAGGGACCACGGCGGAAAGCCGGCTGGCCTGCCAGATCACGCTTGATGCCCAGCTTGACGGGATTGTGCTTCACCTTCCAGAGCAACAATATTGACCTTAGTATTTTTAGTCACTCCCTGATCTGCACCTCGACGGTGCAATGAGCCGCCCCGAAATTGCCGGAGGCCATTTGGCTTGAGTAGGCTGCGATAGGTGTGTCGTCCAGTATGGCGTGGTATCGTTCTCGGCTTTGGCGGGCGGCATATTGCCGATCGGCTTGAGCAACCGCCTGTTGTTGAACCTGTCCCCCGTCAGAACATTTGGCACAGATCGCGGCGTAGGATTGCGGGGTACTCGCCTCGTCTGGTTTGATGTTTAGGCGGCGAGCCTGCGCTGTTGCAAGCGCCGATATTCGAGTGTCTTTCGCTTGATCCTTTCTCTTCGTTTGATGATGGATGGTGCGCTGCCGAAGTAGACATCGGCAGGCGTCACGTTGTTGAAACGCTGATGATTGGAAGGCTCGACGAAGGCCTCGACCTGTTGTTCAAGATCACCGGGTAGGAAGTAGTTTTCCAGCAGCACGCGGTTCTTGAGCGTCTGATGCCAGCGTTCGATCTTGCCCTGGGTCTGCGGTTGGAACGGCGCACCACGCACGTGGCTCATGTTCTTCCCATCGAGATAGTCGGCAAGATCGCTCGCGATGTAACTCGGGCCATGGTGGCGCTCCGCGTCGTCTTCGACTCCGCTGAGCAGAGGCAGTCTTTACAGCATATTGGCGTGATCGCAGCCCGAAGCGTCGAGTGCCATGTCGAGCGTGTCGGTGACGTCTTCAGCTTTCGCCGTCGTGCATAGCTTCCAGGCGATGATGTAGCGGGAGTAATCGTTGAGTACGGTGGACAGATACATCCAGCCCCACCCGATGATCTTGAAGTAGGTGAAGTGTCCTCCGGCTTCGCCTCCGTTCAGCTGCACTTTCGGTCTGCCATATCTCGTTGGGTTAGGTGGTCTTGTGCTGGAACTCGTTGGCAGCCTCGATCACCATGTAGACCGGACTGGGTCCTCGTCGGGCAGCGCGACACTCACACGACCAAGGAAGTGACCGCCTAAACCCTCAAGTCGTCTGATCTCGATCTCCCCGAGTGGATTGGCTTCGAGCGAAGCCGCGATTTTGCGGAGTAGCGTAGGCGTGAGCATGGAGAGAACCTGGTCACTCCGGTTAAGAACGCAACGCGGAGCAAGTTCAAATCGCTTCGTCAGACATCCTCATTCTGATCCACTCATCAATGTCGGCATCGGCCCAAGCAACTGTATAGCCACCAAGTTGAACCGGCTTCGGAAACTTACCCTCGGCCATCCAGCGATAGATCGTCGAACGGCCAAGCCCGACACGATGTTGAACCTCGGGCAGGCGAATGAGCCGGGTGACTCGGCGGGCTTCGGTCGCTCCCTTGTCGATCTCTTCACCCACGATGGCCTCCTTCGACACCGGCAAAGACGTCGCCGAGCATCGCATCCTTGCGTTCGAGTTCGTCGATGTGGTCGGAGAGCAGGCGGGCGACGCGATGCGCCGTGCCCTTTGCCCAGCGCGGCTTCACGTCATGCACTTGATTGCCCAGGACACGCTCGAGCGCAGAAGGCAGTTCGCCGGAAAAGTCCTCGAAGAACTGCGCGAGGTCCGATTGCAGCCACGCAATCGCGTGATCGCCGCTGCTGACGAGGAACAGAAGCAGATGTGCGTGCGGCGCGACGCCGCTTGCGGCAAGAATGCGCAAGGCTTCACCGAGGCTGGCCGAGCGTTCGCCGGCAAGGACGCGGCGCAGGGCATCCTTATGGATCTGCGCGTCGCGCGCGATGTCGCAGCGGGCCCTTCCGCTGGCTTCAACGGCAGCCAGTAAAAGCTTGGCGAGGTCGGCGCGAACCTGTTGTTCGGCAAAGAGCGCCATGTCAGTCATCGACGAATCCCTTTCTCTAGTGGTGATCGATTCACTGGCTAGCTCGAAAGGAAACCTGTAGGAAAACGAAAAGAACAATTAGAGAACATAAAGGAAGTCGCGAATCAGCTTCCTCCGACGACTCGCGCGAATTTCGGCCGCCGGCGCGCATAGCGCGGCTCGCTTCGCTCAGAAGCCGGCGCAGTCGGCGCTGGTTCGCGATCAACCTGCGCGAATCCCGGCCTGCGCACCTTCAGATGTCGCTTTTTGCTTGGCCGCCAGCCCCAAAATCCAGTTCCCGATTTCCTACAGCCCGGCTCCGGAGAGAGGAAAGAACATACAGCGAACGCATCGCTGGCTGATGTTCAATTCCTCGAAAGGTTCCATCCATGACCACCAAGACTGCCCTTCCGGCCCTGCAGCGCACGCTCAACCGTGCTCGTGGCCGCGACTACATTCTTCCCGCCTGCGTGGCGCTGGCCTGCGCCGGGGCCGCCTTCGCCGGCGCCGACACCACCTTCGATCCCGCGCTGACCAAGTTCACCGACTTCCTCGAAGGCTCGGGCGGCAAGATCATCACCGTGCTCAGCCTTGCGGGCGGTCTGATCGGTCTCGCCTCCGGGCGCTTCTCGCTCGGCCAGGTCGCGGTGCCGGTCGGCGTCGGGATCGGTGTCGGCACCGGCGTGCCGATCGTCACCTCGGTCGTGACCGCAGTCATCTGATCAGCGGATCCGGTCACGACAGGAGGGCGGCATGGCCGACAGGTACCTCGTTCCACGGCGGCTCGACGACCCGGAGCTCATCGGCTTCTGGACCATCGACGAGTTTGCAGGGATTCTCATTCCCTTCGCCTGGGGCATTCTCTCGCAGCATATCTTCATCGGTATCGGCCTGGCCGCCGGGGCCTGGCTTGCCTTGCGGAAGGCAAAGGCACGCGGCGCCGGTTCGGCACTGGTGCATGCTGCGTACTGGTACCTGCCCGGGAGCTTCCTCGGGCTGAAGGCCACGCCGCCCTCCCATTGCCGCCTGTTGGCGGGCTGAGGGAGGCGACCCATGCGAGCAGAATTCGCGCACGAACAGGCGCAGACCTACCTGCGGCAACGCAACCGCTTTGCCGTGCTGGCAGGTGTCCTCGGCCTGACCACGCTGGTCAGCCTCGGCGCCGCGGTCACCCGCGACGAGCAGGTGGTGCTGGTGCCGATTACCGCCGAGCGGATCACCGTCTCGAGCGGTGGGATCGATGCGCCCTATCTCGAGCTCGTCACCCGCGACACGGCGCTGATGCTCCTCAACCGGGCGCCCGAAAGCCTCGATTACTGGATGACGAACATCCTGAAGCTCGCCGATCCCGCCGCGCACGGCCGCCTCAAGGCCGAGCTCGTCCAAATCGTCGAGGAACAGCGCGGCTCGGACATCAGCCAGGCCTTCGTGATCGCGGAAATGCACGTCGACCCCAAGGCCCTGACCTCGACCGTCACCGGCACGCTCAAGACCTTTGTCGGCACGCAGGTGATCGCGAGCCAGCGCCGCTCCTTCCGTTTCCGCTGGTCGAAGCGTGGCCTCAGCCTTGCGCTCGCCGGCTTTGAGCAACTTCCCACCGACAAGGAGGAACCCGGCCAATGAGCCTTCTCCCATCTCCCCTCGCTGCTGCGCTTGCCGGAACCGGCCTTGCCTGTTTCGCGATCGGCGCGACAAGGCGCCCCGATCCCGGGCTCAAGCTGACCGGCCTCGCCGTGCTTGCCTTCGCGCTCGCGCCGGTCCCGGCGTATGCCGACCAATTCGTCGAAGCGGCCGACAACGCGACCATCGACTGCGAGCTCGCTCGCGGCGAACTCACCCGGATCGCGCTTATCGATGACGGCTTTGCCAATGTCTCGAAGATCGCGAGCGGTTTTCCCTACAATGATTTCCAGGTGACGCACGAGCCAGTGCGCGGAGACATCTATATCTCCGTGCCCCCGCAATTTGCCGCTGCCCGGGTCAGCTTCTTTGCGACCAGCAAGGCGGGCTACGTCTACAAGTTCGCCTGCCGTCTCGGCGGCGAGGAAGCGACCCAGCTCTTCATCACCAATCCCGCGCTCGCTAAAGCCGCGGCCACCGAATGGGAGACCGAGACCGGTCCCGAGGACGCCGCGATCCGCCTGATCGAGGCGATGGCGAGCGATGCCGTCCTGCCCGGATTCACTGCCCGCGCCGAACTGTCGGCTCCGCGGCGTACCGGCGGGATCGAGGTCCAGCTGGTCGCCGAATACCAGGGCGATGAACTTACCGGACAGCGCTTCCTCGTGCGCAACCTCGGCCAGGAAAGCCTTGCGCTTGGCTCCGAGCGCGAAGGTGCCGCAGGCGCGCTCGCTTTTGCCTATGGCCGCGATGCACTCGCTCCCGGTGAAGCGACCAGTGCCTTCCTAGTCTTTGCCAAGGGAGGACTCGACTGATGGCCGAGGCACCACAGAAGGACGCCGGAAAGAGGCCTCTGCCGGGCTCGCCGGAAGCGCGAGAAAGCGGACGGCGCAACCTCAATTCGCAGATCGCACAGCGCCAGAAGATGCTGCTCGCCGGGATCGGGGCCATCGCGCTCATCGGCGGCGGCATGTTCATTTTCGGCGGCGACGGCGACGAGGCTGGCACCGATGCCAATGGTGCGGCGACAATCGACACCGGCGGCCTCGTCAATCGTAACCTCTCGCAGCGCGAGTTCGTCGCGAGCTACGGTAACCGGCTCGATGCACAGGGCCGCGCGATCAAGGATCTCCAGCAGGCCCAGCTGCCGCGCCCCGAGATCGAACAGGAGCTCGAAGCCCTGCGCAGCGAGAACGCGCAGATGCGCTCCGACGGCCAGGCGGCGATCGACGCGATCTCGGCCGAGAATGCCAATCTGCGATCACAGCTGAGCGAAGCTGCGAAGGCACCTGCCGCCGCGCCGCCACTGCCACCGCCACCTGCCTATGGACCCGGCGTCGGCACCGGCGGAGCTGTCCAGCCACCGCAAGGAGCGCCGGAAACGCAAGGCGGACAGCTCAGCCTGATGAGCTTCAGCGCGGAGACGGGCAAGGACGGCAAGCCGCGTGCGGCAGAGACTGCGCCAGCCTTGTTGCTCGAAGCGAGCCGCGATTACCTTCCGCCCAACAGCTACGCACCGGCAACGGTCATCGTGGGTGTCGATGCCTCGACCGGCGTTGCCAGCCAGAGCGATCCGCTTCCCGTGGTGCTCCGGATCAGCATACTGGTCGGATCGGATTTGCAGCGGGTGGTAGCAACACCGTAGCGAAACACGCGGCCTGCGAACGAGCGGCATTTCTTCGCAGTCTCGTGCTTACCGGTGGCTTCCAGCCGTTTGAGGGGAGCCAGGACTTCGAACGGCTCGATCTCGTTGATGGGTCGGTTCCCGATGGCAGGCGCAAGCTTGTCGAGGAAATAATTGGCCTTGACGATCGTGCCATCGGCACGGCCATTCTGGACCATCATCTGTTCAATATACTCACGTGCGACGGCCTCGAACGTCTGTGCAGAAAGGAACTCGGCGCGGATTTTCCGCTTCCGCTTCTCAAAGGCCGGGTCGCCCCCTGAAGCAACAGCTCGTCGTGCCTCGTAGGCTTCGTCTCGCGCTTGCTTGAGACTGATGTCTGGATAGCTGCCGATGCAGAGCTTCTTTTGCGCGCCGCCGATCCGGTATCGGAATCGCCAAAGTTTGCCGCCGGTCGGCGTGACCTCAACATATAGGCCGCGCTCGTCGGTTACCTTGTACGGCTTATCCTTGGGCTTGAGAGCGCGGAGGCGAGTATCTGTCAGAGGCATGTGGGGGCCTTTTCATCTGGGCCTTTGCGAAACGGCCTCAAAAGGCCCACAAAAGTGTCTGGAACCCCCGAGAACAGGCGGGACGATCCGGAACGATCCAAGGGCCAAATCCCTAGGATTTCTGCGGGTTTTATAGATTATTTGGGAGAACGTGAGAAGAACAAATGGTGCCCAGAAGAGGACTCGAACCTCCACGCCCTTGCGAGCGCCAGCACCTGAAGCTGGTGCGTCTACCAATTCCGCCATCTGGGCACGGGGTAGGAGCGCGCCTCTAGCCGGAGTGTTTGCAGGCGTCAACCGCCTCTGGGCACATTCTTCAAAGAAAAATGCCTTCGCCTTCAAACCAACCCGCAAAAGCGCAACTGGGGCGTTGCGCGCTGCGTTCGGGTGTTGCAAAGGCGGGAGCAGAGACGCATCGGCCAGCGGTCCTGCGCGCCTGATAGGCAGCGCGGCACCGGGCCGAAGAGAATCACGGGACGTAAAACATGCGCGACACACTGATCACGATTTTCGGCGGCGGCGGTTTTCTGGGGCGGCACATCACCCAGCATCTGACCGCTGCGGGCGCGCGCGTGCGCATCGCGCAGCGCAACATCCGGATCGCGCAGGACGTCAAGCCGCTCGGCAATCTGGGCCAGACCCAGCTGATCGCCGCCGACATCCGCAAGCCTGAAACCGTTGCGCGCGCGGTGCATGGCGCCGATGCCGTGATCAACCTGGTGGGCATCCTCAAGGGCGATTTCGACGCGTTCCACCATGAAGGCGCGGCCAATGTCGCCCGCGCTGCAGCGGCTGCAGGCGCACAGGCGCTGGTGCATGTCTCGGCCATCGGTGCCGATGCGGGTTCGAAAAGCGCCTATGGCCGCAGCAAGGCCGAAGGCGAAGCCGCCGTGCGCGCCGCCTTCCCGAGCGCGACGATCCTGCGCCCCTCGATCGTGTTCGGACGCGAGGATCAGTTCATCAACCGCTTCGCCGGGCTCATCTCGAGCCTGCCCATCGTACCGATCATCGGCGGCAAGGCACGCTTCCAGCCGGTCTATGTCGATGACGTGGCCGAGGCGGTGAAGCTCAGCCTTTCCGACCCTGCGCGGTTTGGAGGGCGCACCTTCGAGCTCGGCGGTCCCGAGACGATCAGCATGGCGGAACTCAACAAGCGCATCGCCAAGGAGATCGGCGAGGACCCGAGTTTCATCGACATGCCCGATTCGCTGTCCGGCCTGATGGCAGGCCTGACCGGCTGGCTGCCCGGCGCGCCGATCACGCGCGACCAATGGGCGATGCTGCAGAGCGACAATGTCGTGGCCGAGGGCACGGACGGCCTCCAGGCATTCGGCATCACCCCCACCCCGATGGCGGCGGTGATCGGCGATTATCTGGTGCGCTTCCGCAAGCACGGCCGTTTCGGCGCACGCGCCAAGCGCGTCGGCTGAAGCGCACTGCGCGGCGAGCGGACTAGCCTGCCGTCGCCGCCGCTTCCTGCCAGCTGAGCAGCGACGCCGTCAGCTGTTTTTCCGCAATCGCGCGGCCGGTGTCGCGGTCGAGCCCCAGCGCGCCGGCGAGCTGCGCCCCCATCAGCGCGTCGCCCAGCGCCATGGTGCACAAGGACAGTGTATCCTCGTGCAGCGTGCGGCCCTCGGGCGCATGTTCGGCGAGCTCGTCGACCAGCTGATGAATCGCCTCGACGATCGGGTCGAGCGCATCCTCGTTGCCCGACAGCAGCATCCAGCAGGCGAGCGCCCCTGCCCCTTCGCGGTCGAACGCGTCGAACGCCATGTCGACAATGTCGCGCGGCGTGCCCTCACCGTTGCGCAGGCGGATGACCGCTGCGCCGATCATCTGGCAGATCGATTGCGCCAGATACTCCGCCAGCGCCTTTTGCAGGCCCGAGGCCGAGCCGAAATGATGGAGCAGATTGGCATGCGTCCGCCCGATCCGCCCGCTCACCGCTTTCAGCGTCACCGCCTGCGGTCCGGTCTCGATCAGCAGCTCGCGCGCGGCGGCGAGCGCGGCGGTGCGGCTCTGCTCTGGGCTCAGCCGTCTTTTCGCTATTGACATCTATGTAAGTAACCTTATTGTCATCAGTGTAAGCACCACCCCTGCATTATGGACCCCGCCATGAACGCTCCGCAATCCTTTTCGAACGCCGATTCCATGGATCGCAAGCACACGCCTGCCGATCTGGAGCTGATCATCCGCGACCGCCGCTTTGGCCGCGACAGCAAGATGCGTCGCTGGTGGATGGGCGGCGACCCGATCGGCACCGCCTTCTACAACGCGCTGTCGGTCACCTTCCCCAAGGGCGAGGCCTTTTTCATCGAGAGCGTGAAGGAATTCCGCGAAGGCACGTCCGAGCGGCTGGCGAACGAGATTCGCGCCTTCGTGAAGCAGGAAATCAACCATACGCGCGAGCATGTCGCGTTCAATCGTCGCGTCGTCGACGCCGGTTACGACGTGAAGCTGCTCGAGGAAGATGTCGACAAGGCGCTGGCGCTGACCAAGGGCCGCCCGAAGATCGCCAACCTTGCCTCGACCATGGCGCTCGAACATTTCACCGCAATTTTGGCGCAGCAGTTGCTTGCCAATCCGAAGCATCTCGAAACCGCAGACGCCGATTCGCGCGACTTGTGGCGGTGGCACGCGATGGAAGAGATCGAGCATAAGGGCGTCGCCTTCGACACCTGGATGCACGCGACCAAGGACTGGAGCCGCTGGCAGCGCTGGAAGGTCAAGTCGCTGGTGATGCTGGTCGTCACCAAGAACTTCCTGCACCATCGCGCGGTCGGCATGCTCGAACTGCTGCGGCAGGACGGCCTGACCGGCCCCAAGGTCTGGGCGCAGCTGTTCTGGTACGCGTTCGGCAATCCCGGCATGGCGCGGAAGATCATCCTGCCCTGGATGACCTATTTCCTGCCCGGCTTCCATCCGTGGAAGCATGACGATCGCCACCTGATCCAGCTCGCCGAAAGCGACTATCAGGACGCAGTGATGGCGAAGTCGGAACCCGCGCTGGTTCCGGCGGAATAAGGGTTTACCCCCTCCGTTTGTCCCGAGCGTGTCGAGGGACCTTGCTCGACCATCCGATATTACGTCCCTCGACTTCGCTCGGGACAAACGGATTTTGATACGGCTGGACCAGTGAGTCCGGTGGCCCCTACACCACCGGCTTTCTCGCCCGCAGCGCTTGGGCCAGCGTCCCCTCGTCGAGATAATCGAGTTCGCCGCCCATCGGCAGGCCTTGCGCAAGCTGGGTGAGGCGCACGGGATAGCCCTCCAGCCGCTCGGCCAGATAATGCGCCGTCGTCTGCCCCTCGAGCGTCGCGTTCATCGCCAGCACCACCTCGTCGATGCCGCCTTCGGCCACGCGCGCGATCAGCGAGGCGACGCCCAGATCCTCCGGCCCGATGCCGTCGAGCGCGGATAATCGCCCGCCCAGCACATGATAGCGGCCGACGAACAAGCGGGAGCGATCGAGCGCCCAGAGGTCCGACACCTCCTCGACTACGCACAGGCTGCGCGGGTCGCGGCGCGGATCGGTGCAGATGCCGCAGGGGTTCTGCGTATCGACATTGCCGCAGATGTCGCAGGTCGAAAGGTTCGCGCGCACCCGCTCCATCGCTTCGACCAGCGGGGTGAAGGCGCTCTCGCGCTTCTTAAGCAAATACAGGACGGCGCGGCGCGCCGAACGCGGCCCCAGCCCCGGCAGACGGGCGAGCGCGGCGGCCAGGTCCTCAATCTCTTGCGATGCCATGGTCTGAGCTTTACGGAGCCGCATCGCCCCAAGCAAAAGAAAAGTCCGTCATGCGCCTCGCCTTCATGGGAACCCCCGATTTTGCCGTGCCGACCCTGCGCGCGCTGGTAGAGGCCGGGCACGAGATCGCGGCGGTCTACAGCCAGCCGCCGCGCCCGGCGCATCGCGGCAAGAAGCTGACCCCCTCGCCCGTGCACCAGCTGGCCGAGGAACTGGGGCTGGAGGTGCGCACGCCGGTCTCGCTCAAGGGCGAAGAGGAAAAGGCCGCGTTCGCCGCGCTCGACCTCGATGCGTGCGTGGTCGCGGCCTATGGATTGATCCTGCCGCGCGCGGTGCTCGATGCGCCGCGTCATGGGTGCCTCAACGTGCACGGATCGCTGCTGCCGCGGTGGCGCGGGGCCGCGCCGGTGCAGCGCGCGATCCTCGCCGGAGATGAGTTTACGGGCGTCACGATCATGCAGATGGAGGCCGGGCTCGATACCGGGCCGATGCTGCTCAAGGGCGAGACCCTCGTTTCGGGTAAGACGGCAGGTGTGCTCACCCAGGAAATTGCCGAGCTCGGCGCGCAGCTGATGGTGCAGGTGCTGGGCGATCTTGCCGCCTATCCGCCGGTGGTCCAGCCGGACGAAGGCGTGACCTATGCCGCCAAGATCGACAAGGCCGAGGCGCGGCTCGATGTTTCGCAGAGCGCCGCACAGGTCGAACGCCAGGTGCGTGCGTTCAACCCGATGCCCGGCGCGTTTTTCGAGCTGAAAGGCGAGCGGCTGCGGGTGCATGCCGCCGAGATGATCGCAGGCAGTGCCGAACCCGGCACGATCCTCGACGACCAGCTCACCATCGCCTGTGCCGAAGGCGCGATACGCCCGACGATCATCCAGCGCGCCGGTCGTCCCGCGATGCCGATCGAGGACTTCCTGCGCGGTTTTGTCGTCGCCCCGGGCACGGTCATCGCATGACCCGCTTTGCCCTGACGCTGGAATATGACGGCGGCCCGTTCATGGGACTGCAGCGCCAGGCGCATGGCCCCAGCGTGCAGCAGCATGTCGAGGAAGCGGTGGCTGCGATTACCGGAGAAGAGGTCATCATGCATGCGGCCGGCCGCACCGATGCCGGCGTCCATGCCCTCGCGATGCGCGCGCATGTCGATATCGCCAAGCGCATCGAGCCGTTCCGGCTGATGGAGGCGCTGAACGCGAAACTCAGACCGCAGCCCATCGCAGTGCTCGCCTGCGAGATCGTGCCCGATGACTGGCACGCGCGATTCAGCTGCACCGGCCGGTCCTATATCTACCGCATCACCAACCGCCGCGCGCCGCTGACGCTCGAACGTGGCAAGGCGTGGCAGGTGTCCGCGCCGCTTGACGTGCCCGCGATGCACGCCGCCGCGCAGCATCTGGTCGGGCACCACGATTTCACCACCTTCCGCTCGGTGCACTGCCAGGCCGCGAGCCCGGTCAAGACGCTCGACCGGCTCGACGTGATCCGCGATGGCGACGAGATCGACATCCACGCCGCCGCGCGCTCGTTCCTCCACCATCAGGTGCGATCGATGGTCGGCTGTCTGGTGCTGGTCGGGCGCGGAAAGTGGACGGGGGATGACCTGAAGGCTGCGCTCGAGGCCCGCGACCGCGCCGCACTGGGTTTCAACGCCCCGCCCGACGGGCTGTATTTCGCCGGCGCGACCTACAGTTAGAGCGCGCGCGGCAGCCGGAGCCGAACCAGCAACCCGCCCAGATCCTCGCTCTCGTCGAGTTCGACCTTGCCGCCATAGATTTCCGCGACATCACGCACGATCGCGAGGCCGAGCCCCGTACCCGGCTTGCCGGTATCGAGCCGCGCGCCGCGATCGAAGATGCGCTCGCGCTCCTTTTCGGGAATGCCGGTGCCGTCGTCCTCGATCCAGATATCGACCAGCTTCGGATCGGTCGCCCCCTTGGGATCGATGGTGACGAACACGCTCCCGCCGCCATATTTTCCTGCGTTTTCAACCAGGTTACCGAGCATTTCCTCGAGATCCTGGCGCTCGATCGCGACCTCTGCTGTCTTGCTGCCATCGAGGTCGCAGCGGACATGCGGATAGAGCCGCACCACCGCGCGCTCGACCGCCTGCGCGCTTTCCCACACGTTCGCGCGCGCCAGCGCCTGGCCGCGCCGTCCGACGGCGCGCGCGCGGGCGAGATGATGGTCGACCTGCCGCCGCATCACCGCCGCCTCGCGGATCACGGTATCGGCGAGATCATCGGCGCGCGCGGTGGCGCTGTTCATCACCACGGTCAGCGGCGTCTTGAGCGCATGCGCCAGATTGCCTGCGTGCCGCCGCGCCTCTTCGGCCTGTTTCTCGTTATGCTCGAGCAGCGCGTTCAGCTCCTCGACCATAGGCATCACCTCGATCGGCATCGGATCGCGCACCCGGTCCATGCGGCCCGTGCGCATCGCCTGAATGGCCTCGCGTACCTTGCGCAGCGGCCAAAGGCCATAGAGCGTCTGCAGACCCGCCATGATGATGAGCCCGAGCGCGAGCAGCGCGAAGCTGTAACCGAGCGTCTGGCGAAGCTCGCGCAGCTGCAGGTCCATCTCCTCGCGCGACTGCGCCACCATGAAGCGCCAGCGCACCTTGGAACCGGGCAGATAGATCGACTGCTCGATGATGCGCAGCTCGTGATCGGGAAACTGGTCGCTGTCATAGATATGCGGCTGCGCATCGCTGTGCGCGGTCTCGATCTTGAGCGCGCGGTCCCACAGCGAACGCGAGGTAAAATCGGCATGGCCCTGGCCGCTAATCTGCCAGTAGAGCCCGCTATTGGGCTCCAGAAAGCGCTGGTCGCCGAGCGGGCGGTTGAAAAACACCTCGCCGTCGGGGCCGATCTCCGCCGAGGAGATCATCGCGGTCAGCACATATTCGAGCTGGTCGTCGAAGCTGGTGGTGATGGTGTTGGTCAGGATGCGGTCGAGCGCGAGGCCGCCGCTCAGCAGCAGCACGAAGATCCATGCCGCCGCGATGCCGATCATGCGGCGGCTGAGCGACCCGGTATTGGGCAGCGGCGCGGGCGCGGTGACCTGGTCTGCCGCGCCCGGCTGCAGGGCTTCAGCTGCTGACACGCTCGGCAGGATCTTCAAGGCTGTAGCCCAGGCCGCGGATCGTGGTGATCACATCAGGGCCCAGCTTCTTGCGGATGCGCGTAACAAACACCTCGATCGTGTTGGAATCGCGGTCGAAATCCTGATCGTAGATATGCTCGATCAGCTCGGTACGGCTGATGACCTTGCCCTTGTGGTGGAGCAGATACGACAGCAGCTTGTATTCCTGCGCGGTGAGCTTCACCGGCTCGCCGTTCAATGACACCTTGCCCGAGCGCGTGTCGAGCCGGACATCGCCTGCGATCAGCTCGCTCGAGGCATTGCCCGAGGCGCGGCGGATCAGCGCGCGCAGCCGGGCGATCAGCTCTTCGGTCTGGAAGGGCTTGGCGAGATAGTCGTCCGCGCCAGCATCGAGCCCTGCTACCTTGTCCGACCAGCTGTCGCGCGCGGTGAGCACCAGCACCGGGAAGGTGCGGCCTTCCTTGCGCCACATGCCGAGCACGGTCAGGCCGTCGATCTCGGGCAGGCCGAGGTCGAGGATGACCGCGTCATAATCCTCGGTCGATCCCATGAAATGGCCGTCCTCGCCATCGGTGGACAGGTCCACCGCATAGCCGGTCGCCTCCAGCGTGGACTTGAGCTGTTTGCCAAGGGTGGGTTCATCCTCGACGATCAGAATGCGCATGGGCAACTCCTGGAATTCGGGTGCAATGCCGGACGACGGTCGCCGCCCTTATGGAAAGCTCCCCATATCGGGGAAATGAACAGGGGTTACAAGGTAAGAAGCCGCGCCCGGACAGGCTCAACCGGCCTGGCGCAGGATCGCGCCGGTGCGGGCATCAACATCGACAAAGATCACCCTGCCATTGTCGAGGAACTTCAGCCGGTAAACCTGTGTATCGGCGTCATATTCCGGTCCCAGATACTGCATCCCGCGCATCCGGGGGAGGATGCGGCCCTCGATCTCGCGCAGCGACTTGACCTGTCCGGCCATGAACTGCTCGCGCGCCTCGCTCTGCTCGCCCCGCCGCTTGCCATCGAGCGCATCGGCCTGGGGCGCGCTGGAGGCCAGAGCGACCGAAGCCAGCGCCAGTGCAGACAGGGTGGAGGTGAGCAGGTTCATGATGCGTATCTAGCCCGGTTTCATTGAATAACCGCTGAATACCCCGCTAACGCCTTGTGCAGCCTTTGGCCAGTGCTTCGCGACCTCTTGCCTGCCCTCCCCCCGTCATTCCCGCGAACGCGGGAATCCCGCTTCTCAGCCAAGGTCGGCGACGAAGCGGGACCCCCGCGTACGCGAGGGTGACGGGTTAAGCTGGTGCGATAATCGTCAGCGCGTCATCTGATAGGTCACGTTGACGGTGACGCTCGTGCCCACCTGGCCGCCCTCGATGGGTGGGGCTGCCGCAACGATCCCCGGCATGGCACGCACCTTCATTTCGGCGCCACCGAACGGCGAGGCATTGTAGGTCGCTTCCGACACCGCGAGCACCTGCACGCCGGTAAAGCCGATGCGCTTGGCATAATCCATCGCCTGCATCTGCGCGCGCTTCATCGCCTTGTCGCGCGCCTCGGCCTGCGCGGCGCTGTCATCGTCGATGCTGAAATACGGGCCGGAAATGTTGTTCGCACCCTGCGAGACCACCGAATCGAGGATCGCCCCCAGCCGGTCGACCTGGCGCACCTTGACTGTGACCGTGTTGGTCACCTGGTAACCGATGAAGCGCGGCGCACGGCCATCGGTGCCATATTCATAGTCCATGTTGAGGTTGATGCCCGAGGTCTGGATGTCCTCGCGCTTGATGCCGAGCGCAACGATCTGCCTGATGACCTTGTCCATGTCCGCAGAGTTCTGGCGCAGCGCGGCGGACGCGGTCGGCGCCTTGCTGGTCACGCCGGTGCTGAAGGTCGCGGTATCGGGCGCGCCAAGCACGGTTTCGGTGACGCTGAGCTCGACGACCGGCGCACCGGCGCTGGGAGTGATCTCGACAGCCGCCATGGCAGGGGTCGCCGCAGCGGAGAGGATCGCGAGCGGAAGCGCGCGGACGAGCGGGGTGGTCATGGGGTATTTCTCCACAAATCAAAAACGGTTTGGCCGCTCCTGTTTCATCCCATCCTCGTCACCCCCGCGAAGGCGGGGGGCCCGCTTACCCCTCCAATGGTGGAGAGGAGGCGGGATTCCCGCGTTCGCGGGAATGGCGGAGGGGCTTGTTCGAGCGAACGGCCATCCGTCTACGCCTGTGCACGGCTCAGCGTTGCGCGCGGCTGAACGACCGGATCAGCCGCCCGACAGGAATGTAAACCTTCAACCCTGCGCGCGGGCATGGTCGATATAGGCCTTGCGCAGCGCCATGGTTTCCATGCCCGGACGGCCATCGCCGATCCTCAGTCCATCGATCTCGACCACCGGCATCACGAACAGCGAGGCCGAGGTGACAAAGGCTTCCGCCGCGCCCTGCGCCTCGGCGATCGTGAACGGCCGCTCCTCGACAGTGATGCCGCTCGCCCGCGCGATATCGATCAGGCTGAGGCGCGTGACGCCCGGCAGGATGTGATGCCCCAGATCGCGAGTCACCAGAAGCCCGTTCGGCGTGATGATGCACGCGTTCTGCGACGTGCCCTCGGTGACGACATCGCCTTCCACCAACCAGACATCGTCAACGCCCGCCGCCTTGGCCTCCATCTTCATCATGCTGGCATAGAGCAGCTGCACCGTCTTGATGTCGCGCCGCCCCCAGCGCCGATCGGGCCGGGTGATGATGCGCATGCCGCGCTCGGCCAGCGGGTTGGCGACCAGCGCGCGGGCCTGGGTAAAGGCGAACACCGTCGCCGGCGTGCCCGGCTTGGGGAAGAGGAAATCGCGATCCGCCGCGCCGCGGCTGATCTGGAGATAGATCGTCCCCTCGGTCAGCGCGTTGCGCTCGATCAGGGTCGCGACGATGCCCGGCCAGTCTGCCGCGCTGCAGTCATAGTCGATCGTCATCTCGGCGAGCGAGCGCTCGAGCCGCATCATATGTGCGGCATAATCGATGACCCGCCCGTCGAGCACCGAGAAGACCTCGTACACCGCATCGGCAAACAGCAGCCCGCGATCGAAGATCGAGACATGCGCCGCATCCTCCGCGACGAACTGGCCGTTGATGTAAACCGTACGCATGCGCGACCCTTTCTCGGCGATTTTCCCTGCGTCTTGCGCCCGCGCTGCGCCTGCGGTCAAGCCGGATATGCTGCACAGTGCGGGGATTGCGCCCTGCCCCGCCCCCGCCTAAGTGGCGGGCATGTCCACTCCCCCCGTCCTTTCGTACGAAGACCTTGGCCTGGTGCAGGGCACCGGCTGGCTGTTCCGCGATATCAACCTGCATATCGCCCCGCGCGACCGGCTGGCGCTGATCGGCCGCAACGGGGCAGGCAAGACAACAATGCTGCGGCTGATCGCGGGCGAGATCGAGGCCGATCGCGGACGCCGCACCGTGCAGCCGGGCGTGCGCGTGGTGATGCTGGCGCAGGACCCGGACTTCAAGGGCTTTGCGACGCTGAACGACTGGGCATTGGCCGGAGACGACGCCCCGCCCGCGCACGAGGTCGCCGCGATCGCCGACCAGATCGGCATCGACCTGTCACGCGACGCTGCCACCGCCAGCGGCGGCGAGCGCCGCCGCGCCGCGATCTGCCGCGCCTTGGCAAGCGAACCCGATGTGCTGCTGCTCGACGAACCGACCAACCATCTCGACCTGGCCGCGATCGACTGGCTCGAAAGTTGGCTGGGCCGCTTCAACGGCGCGTTCGTCGTCATCAGCCATGACCGCACGTTCCTCGAGCGGCTGACCCGCCAGACGCTTTGGCTCGACCGCGGCAATCTGCGTCGCCAGGAAATCGGCTTTGGCGGCTATGAGGCCTGGATGGAGCAGATCTATGCCGAAGAGGCGCGCGCCGCCGACAAGCTCGATGCCAAGCTGAAGATCGAGGCGCACTGGCTGGAGCGCGGCGTCACCGCACGGCGCAAGCGCAACCAGGGGCGCCTCGCCAAGCTGTGGGAGATGCGCGCGCAACGCGCCTCTATGCTCGGTCCGCAAGGCACAGCCAAGCTGGAGGCGGTGAGCGACAACAGCAAGACCAAGTCGGTGATCGTCGCCGACCGCGTTTTCAAGAGCTTCGGCGAGGGCGAGGCGAAGCGCACGATCATCAAGGACTTTTCGCTGCGGGTGCAGCGCGGCGACCGCATCGGCATCGTCGGTTCCAACGGCGCGGGCAAGACCACGCTGATCCGCCTGCTCACGGGCGAGCTGGAGCCCGATAGCGGCACGATCACGCTCGCCAAGACGCTCGACGGCGTCATCATCGACCAGCAACGCAAGCTGATGCAGCCCGAAAAACGCGTGCGCGACGTGCTGGCCGAGGGCGGCGACTGGATCGACGTGCGCGGGGTGCGCAAGCACATCCAGGGCTATCTCAAGGAATTCCTGTTCGACCCCGGGCTGGTCGAGGCACGCATCGGAACGCTTTCGGGCGGCGAGCGCTCGCGCCTGCTGCTGGCGCGCGAATTCGCCCGCGCCTCGAACCTGCTGGTGCTCGACGAGCCGACCAACGATCTCGATCTGGAAACGCTCGACCTGCTGCAGGAGGTAATTTCGGATTATGACGGCACCGTGCTGATCGTCAGCCATGACCGCGACTTTCTCGATCGCACCGTTACAGTGACGTTGGGGCTCGACGGATCGGGCACGGTCGATGTGGTCGCAGGCGGCTATGCCGACTGGGAAAAGCAGCGCAAGCAGCGCATGGCGAACTGGGTCAAGTCAGGCGCGTCCAAGGCAGCCGCTGCCGCCGCCGCTGCTGCGCCCCCTCCCCCGCCGAAACCGCGGCGTGCAAAGCTCAGCTACAAGGAACAGCGCGATTATGACACGTTGCCCGAGCGGATCGAGGCGATCGAAGCGGCAATCGCGCGCGACGAGGCGGCCTTGTCCGACCCCGATCTTTACACCCGCGATCCGGCGAAATTCGCCGCGCTGACCAGGGCGATCGAAAAGGCGCGCGACGAGAAGGACGCCGCAGAAATGCGCTGGCTGGAACTCGCGGAAATGGTCGAGGCGATGGGCTGAACGCTCATACCCGCCGATTCAGCGCCGCAGCAACTCCCAATGCTCGCCCTCATAGGCGATCGAGGCTTCGACCAGCCGGTCCCAGAAATCGCCGATCAGGCCGACGGGCACGCCCAGCTCGAACGCCGCAGCCTTGGCCTGGGCGATCACTTGCGCCTTGCGCGCCTCGTCGCGGACCATCGAGCGGTCGGGCTTGATCCGGGCGGCGGCGCGCATATAGCTGAAACGCCGCGCAAACAGTTCGATGAGCTCGCGGTCGAGCGCATCGACGCCCGCGCGCACCTCGGCCATGGTCGCGCAGTCTTCCGGTGCTTTGACAGTGTCTGACATGGCCTTGCGATAGCCGCGCCTGCCGCGCCTGTCGAGCGCGCGGCGCGACTTGACTCTCGCAGCGACCTTCGTCATAGGCCGCGCTTCGCAATTGGCCCTGCACCCCGGTGAAGCAGCGGCCGCATGGCGCATTCTTGGCACCATGGCGCGATCCCGGGACATCTGGCCGCAGCACAGGGCAGCGGCCTCGCCTGGCAACAGGCAGCAAATTGGAGAATGACGCGTGTCCAAACGCAACAGTGCAAAGTACAAGCTCGACCGCCGCATGGGCGAGAACATCTGGGGTCGCCCCAAGTCGCCGGTCAACAAGCGCGAATACGGCCCCGGCCAGCACGGCCAGCGCCGCAAGGGCAAGATGTCCGACTTCGGCCTGCAGCTCCGCGCGAAGCAGAAGCTCAAGGGCTATTACGGCGAAATCACCGAGAAGCAGTTCAAGAAGAACTACACCGAAGCCAGCCGCATGAAGGGCGACACCAGCCAGAACCTGATCGGTCTGCTGGAACAGCGCCTCGACATGGTCGTCTATCGCGCCAAGTTCGCGCCGACCATCTTCGCTGCGCGCCAGATCGTCAGCCACGGCCACATCCGCGTCAACGGCGTGAAGTGCAACATCGCTTCGCGCAAGGTGAAGCCGGGTGACGTCGTGTCGCTGGGCAAGAAGGCGCAGGAAATGGCGCTGGTCATCGAAGCCCAGGGCCTGGCTGAGCGCGACATCCCCGATTATGTCGCTCCCGACGGCACCGACAAGGTCACCTTCACCCGCATTCCGACGCTGGACGAAGTGCCCTATCCGGTGAAGATGGAACCCAATCTGGTCGTCGAATTCTATTCGCGCTGATCCGGTTCATCACCGAAACAGATACGAAAAAGGCGGGCCGCAAAGCCCGCCTTTTTTGTTGCTTCATTGGCCGGCAAAGGCCTTTTCCATGAACGCGGCGCTGGTGCGCAGCAGCTCGGCGCGGATTTCGCCATCTTCCAGATAATGGTCGCGGTTCTTGTAGATGTGCAGCTCTGAGCTGCGCCCAGCATCCTTCAGCTTCGCGTCCATGAGTTTGGCATGCCCCACGTCGACATTGCGGTCGATATCGCCATGGAACATCAGCACGGGTGCCTTGAACGCCGCTGCGTTCTGTGCGGGCGAGCCTTCCTTGATATGTTTGCCTTCGCCCAGCAAATCGCGGACATAGGCATAGTCGCCCCAGCCATAGCTGTCGCTGCGCAGCAGGGCGAGGTCCGTCACCGGCGCGACCGCGACGACCGCCTTGAACAGGTCCGGCTCGAGCACATTGGACTGAAGAGCGGCATAGCCGCCATAGGACCAGCCGAAAATGGCCATGCGTTCTGCGTCAGCGCCCTGCCTGGCCAGCCAGTGGGCGCCATCGTTGATATCGCCGATGGCAAGCTGCCAGTCCTGGAATGCGTTGCGTTTGAGCCAGCTCTGGCCATAGCCCGCAGATCCGCGGAAATTGGGTTGCAGCACCGCATAGCCGCGCTGGGCAAAGAACTGGGGCAGCCAATCGAATCCCCAACTGTCGCGCGCCTCCGGCCCGCCATGCGGCATCACCACTACAGGCAGCCCTGACGCGCTGGTCTTGCCCGGGGGAAGCGTCAGATAAGCCGGTATCTGGGTTCCGTCGCGGGCCGGATAGGTTATCGACTGCATCTTGCCGAGCGCTACCTGTTCCAGGCCCGGCCGAATCGCGAGCAGATTGGCCAGCGTCTTGGCATCCCGGTCGAACAGGAAGAAGCGGCCGGCATTGGTGTCGCTGCCCGCCCATATCAGCATCTTGCGCTCATCCTCGCTCGATTCGACCACCTCGACGATCGGCAGATGCGGAATCGCCTTGGCGAGTTGATCAACCATTTTCTGTACATCGGGATCGATATAGTGAATTTCACCGGCATCGGTCGTGTAACGCACGCCAATCACGCGCCCGCGCCGACCGATCCGAGCAAAACCGCTGACATCGACCTCCGGGTGCGCGAACACCAGTGTCTCGGCATCGGTGCCATCGAGCGAGCGCCGAAAAGCCGCCAGCCGCCCGCCCACGCGGTTCAGGCCGTAGACAACGTTCAGCTTGGGGTCGACTGCATACGGATCGAAGCCCTGCCGATTCTTGTCCACGGTGCTCAATGGCAGCCAGTCCTTGCTGTCGGGCTTGCGATAATAATAGCGGCGCAAGCCCAGTTCGGCATTCTCGCGCGAGGACATCGTGCCCTTGATCCGCACCCTTCCATAACCGTCGGAGATGAACTCCATGGCTTCGAGATCGGGTTGCTCGACAATCTTGCTGCGCAGGGTGCGCGTATCGACCAGATCGACTCCGGTGCCGGATTTCTTCTGTGCGATCAGCGTGCCGGAGCCGGAAGAACTGACCGCCTCCTGCGGAATATATTCGCGCACCATCAGAATGTTGCCATCTTCGGACGGGTTCCAGTCGATGACATTGCCGCCGCTCAGAGCCACGCCGAGGCGCATGCCCGTACCGCCCTTGCGGACATTGATAACCTTGACCTCACCTCCGGCCGCATCGACCGCGATCAGGCGCGAGGCATAAAGCGGCCTGCCCTCCAGCATTACCGATGCGATGAGCATGCAGACGAGCCGATCGTTGCCCGACCAATGGCAGGATTCGATGCGCTCCGGCTCACCGTCGACCCGGAAGACGCCCCGCGGAGTCTGCGGGGTTGGCACCAGGTCGGCCACCATGACGGCGACACCCTGTCCACGGGTCGGCGAAAGATAGACCAGCTTGGTGCCGTCGGGCGAAAGACTGGCATTGGTCACCATTTCGCGGGCGCCGAACTGTTCTGCCATGTCGGTCGATGGGGAGGCATCCCCACTTTGCGCTGACAGAATCGCTGACGTCGACGCTGTCATCAGACTGGCAAGGATGCCAGCCGCCCGGATAGAAAAACGCATCACAGATCCACCCCCCAAACTCAATCGTGACAAAAATTGCCGTGATTACAAGCAGGGGGCAAGCGTGATCTGTTGATCGCAAAGAAAAAGGCGGACCACCGGCCCGCCTTTTAACATCGCATCAAAATACATCCAAAATGGATATAAATTCGCGATCACACCGTTTCGGGATCGAAGAAGAACAATGCCTGGCTGATCGCCGCGCGCACGGTGTTGCGGTGGAACGGCTTGGTGATCAGGAAGGCCGGTTCCGGACGCTCGCCGGTGAGCAGGCGCTCGGGAAAGGCGGTGATGAAGATGACGGGCACGTCGATCTCGCGCAGGATGTCGGCGACGGCATCGATGCCCGAGCTGTCGTCGGCGAGCTGGATGTCGGCGAGCACCAGACCGGGCTTGTCGCGGCGGGCCTGCTCGACCGCCTCGTCGCGGGTGACGGCGATGCCGGTCACGTCATGGCCGAGGTCGCGCACGATCGTCTCGATATCCATCGCGATGATCGGCTCGTCCTCGATGATGAGAACCTTGGCCTTGATCTGGCTGTCGATCTCGCTGAGGGCCTCGCTGACCAGGCTGGAGACGGTACGATCGTCCAGGCCCATCAGATAGGCGGTGTCGGCGTTCGAGAAACCCTCCATCGCGGTCAGCAGCAGCGCCTGGCGCGACAGCGGCGGAATGCGGCGCAGACGCTGCTCGGCGAGCAGCCGGCGTGAATCGTCATCGGCGTCGGGATAGGCATCGAAGCTGTCGGCTTCCTCGCGGTCGTCATGCGTCGACCCCCAGATCACCTGGAACACGCGGTACAGACCCAGACGGGCATCGACATCGCTCGGGAACTGATCGGGCGCGGCGATGATGGCCTGAAGCGTCGCCTTCACATAGGCATCGCCATGATGCTGATCGCCGGCGAGCGCTCGGCTGTAGCGCCGCAACAGGGGTAGATGGGGAGCGAGCGTCTGGCCCAGGGACATGCAATGAAACTCCTTTATCGGCTGGCGCCGTGTCTATGGCCTTCCGCCCCCCGTGTCAAAACCGGGGGCGCAAAGGGATGCCGGATGTGAAAGCAGACAAACCGAACCTCGGCTAAGGAACAATCCGCGCCGCAGTTTGTTTCCTAGTCCGAGACGTTTATGCACAATCCCGCACGATTTTGCGGGCTTGGCAGGGTTGGGACGGCTTGCTAAGCCCATTTCGGGACGGAATTTCAACAGGCGGGATGGGATGCTCGTGCATCGTGACAATGACGATCAGTCCGGCGGCAACAAGCCTGTGAAGGGCCGCGCCGGCACCAAGCCGCATCTGGTAAGCGAAAATCCGGCGCCGGGTGATCCGGCCGCGGCCGATCAACCCGGTGGCGACGAAGGCAAGACCCACCTTATCGGGGATGCGCTGAAGTCGGTCTATCAGCGCACGCTTGAGGAGGAAATCCCGGACGACTTTCTGGATTTGCTCAAGCAGTTGAAATAATGCGCAAGGCAGACCGGGCGAAGTTCCCGTTTATGGCGCCGATCACGCGCCTGTCGATCGGCACCCGCCTTTTCCTCATTCTTGCCATTGCACTTTTGCCCCTGGCACTCGGAGCAGTTGTCGCCAATCGCAGTCTTGCCGACACGGCGAACGAGGAGCGCAGCCGCCTGCTCCAGAAGAATGTCGACGATGCCGCACTGCGGCTCAACTCGGCCATCGACAACGATCTTGCCATCCTCAGCGCCGCTGCCTCGCAAATCGCGCTCGGCGAAGATCCGGCCAAGATCTGCCTCAACCTTCGCGAGCAGCTGGGGGCCAAGCAGACGCGCTTTGCCGCCCTGCTCTATGCCAACAATGCGGGACCGCCGGCGTGCCAGATCGGCGCGGTACCGCGCGTATTGCGCGAGGTGGGCGCAGATCCCGCTCCGCCGCGCGTCACGCTGGCTATACCCGCCAAGGGCGCGATCTTCGTCACCCGGGGCCGGGTCTCGGTGGCGCGCGCCGCCGCCTATTACTCGTCCGACAGTCTGTTTGCACTGGCCGATCCGGTGGATGACGTTCCGCTTTCGCAATTCGAGCTGCGCTCGCGCGACGATGTGCTGCCGCTCACGGAAATTCCCCCGAACTGGCAGCGCAGCCTGAATGCACTGATGACCGCGCGGCGCATGGTGGCGGGCATCAATCTGGACTTGCGCTATGTCCGGCCGAAACAGTCGCCGCCCGAATTCCTGGCCCAGATCATTCCGTTCATCACCCTGCTGGCAGCGGCGATCATCGGCTGGCTGGTGGTCAACATCATGCTGATCCGCCCGCTGACGCTGCTGCAGCGCAAGGTGCGCCAGTACGAGATCGGCGAACAGATGGCGCCAATGGACAGGGCCGCGTTCAATGCCAGCGAGATCGAGGAGCTCGACCAGGGCTTTGTCGCGCTGGCGCACAAGGTGTCGGTGGACCGCGAGGCGCTGGACGAGGGTCTGAAGCAGCAGGTCCTGCTGACGCGCGAAGTGCATCACCGCGTGAAGAACAACCTGCAGATCATCGCCAGCCTGATCAATCTGCATGCCCGCGCCGCGGATTCCGATCCGGCAAAGCTCGCCTATGGCAAGATCCAGCGCCGCGTCGATGCGCTGGCGGTCGTCCATCGCAACCATTTTGCCGGCAACGAGCGGAACGAAGGCATCAATCTGCGCGCGCTGGTTGGCGAGCTTGCGGGCAGTTTCGAACATGCCGACAATGTGCATGGCGGCGATGGCCCCGATATCATGATCGATATCGACAATGTCCATGTCAGCCAGGATGTCGGCGTACCGATCGCCTTTCTGCTGACCGAGATCCTCGAGCTGATCCATCTGACCCGGCCCGACGCGCCGATCCGCATCTCGGCGGTGCGCAAGAGCGACGATCCGGCCAAGATCGTTCTGCGCGTGGCTTCGCCCGCGCTCGGCCCCAATCCGGCGCTGGAGGAAATGCTGGGCGATGGCATCGACCGCGTGATGACCGGCCTTGCCCGCCAGCTGCGTGCACCGCTGGAGCGCGATACCGCATTCGAGTGCATCGCGATCGCGGTGCCGGTGTTCGTGCCCGCACGGGCTTAGGCCAGTATAGGATAGCTCGTGCCCTCCGCGCAGGCGGCGATCACGCTTGTCATCCGGCGCTGGTGCAGAAGCGGGATTCCCGCGTTGGCGGGAATGGCGAATCAGCCACCCTTCGCGTAATAGCGCGCGCGAAAATCCTCACCGAACTGCGTCATCCGCCCCTCGCCGATCGCCGCGCGCATCGCTGCCATCAGATCCTGGTAGAAGCGCAGATTGTGCTCGGTCATCAGCATCGCGCCCAGCATCTCGCCGGATTTGACGAGATGATGCAGATAGGCGCGGCTGAACCGGGTGCAGGCGGTGCAGCCGCAAGCCTCGTCCAATGGTCCCTGGTCCTCGGCATGCCGCGCATTGCGGATGTTGATCGGCCCGTCCCAGGTGAACGCCTGGCCGTTGCGGCCCGACCGCGTCGGCAGCACGCAGTCGAACATGTCGACGCCGCGCTCGACCGCGCCGACCAGATCGTCAGGCTTGCCCACGCCCATCAGATAGCGCGGGCGATCCTCGGGCAGCTGGCCGGGGGCATAATCGAGCACGCCGAACATCGCCTCCTGCCCCTCGCCCACCGCAAGCCCGCCGATGGCATAACCATCAAAGCCGATGTCGCGCAGCGCATCGGCGGATTGCTGGCGCAGCTGTTCGTCGAGCGAGCCCTGCTGGATGCCGAACAAGGCCGCGCGCTCGGCATGATCGCCGCCGCTGTCGAAGCCCTCGCGCGAACGGCGCGCCCAGCGCATCGATCGCTCCATCGCGGCGGCCTGGACATCGCGCGTCGCCGTCGCGGGCACCAGCTCGTCGAACGCCATCACGATATCCGACCCCAGCAGCCGCTGGATCTCCATCGAGCGTTCGGGGCTCAGCATGTGCTTTGATCCATCGAGATGGCTGCGAAAGGCGACGCCCTCCTCGGTCACCTTGGTCAGCGCCGAAAGGCTCATCACCTGATAACCGCCGCTGTCGGTCAGGATCGGGCGCGGCCAGTCCATGAACTTGTGCAGCCCGCCGAGCCGGGCAACGCGTTCGGCGCCTGGGCGCAGCATCAGATGGTAGGTATTGCCCAGGATGATGTCCGCACCGAGCTCGCGCACCTCGGCAGGCTTCATGCCCTTCACGGTCGCCGCGGTACCCACGGGCATGAACGCGGGCGTGCGGATGGCACCGCGCTTCATCGCGAGCTCGCCCAGCCGGGCCTTGCCGTCGCGCGCGGTGATCGAAAAGGCGAATCTGGGCTGGGTCTCGGTCATGGCGGCGCGCTCTAGCGGCTTTGGCCGCGCGGAGCAAAGGTTTGAGGGTTTTGGGGGTTTGAGGGGTTTGACGACTCGGCGGGCCTATGTCAGCGATAGCACCGGATGCAACGCCACAGGAAAGCCCCCACCATGTCGCACAGCTCAAGCCTTACAGCTCTTGCTTCGGCGCTGATCGCTGCGGCCTCGCTCGCGGCCTGTTCACAGGACAAGCCGACCGAGGCCGAACAGACCAGCAGCAAGGCGATCGAAAAGGCGGCGACCGAATTGGCCGCGCAGGAAAAATGCTATGGCATCGCGCTCGCCAAGCAGAACGACTGCGCCGCCGGCCCCGGCACCAGCTGCGCAGGCACGTCGAACGTCGACTATCAGGGCAATGCCTGGAAGTTCACCGAAGCGGGCGAGTGCGAGAAGCTGGGCGGATCGCTGACCGAAGTCGCCGACAACGATCCGCCGGTTCCTCCCAAGGGCTGAATGGTCAGAACACCGCTTTCGGCGTCTTTTCCTCCATCATCGCCGCACGCACCATCGGCACCGGCGGTCCGCCATAGGACAGGAAGGCGTCGTGGAATGCCTTCCACGCCTCGCGCCCGCCCTTGCCCGCGGTCCAGTCGGCGCGCAGCTTGCGGATCATCAGCTTGCCGAGCGTGTAGTTGAGATAGCCCGGATCATAGGTGCCGCGCAGCGCCTGCTGCCGGGCATTGCCCTCGTCGACATAGCACTGGTCACGGAACAGCGCGATCGACTGGTCGACGCTCATGCCGCCGGTATGCAGGCCGATGGCGGAGAGATAGCGGCAGTTGCGCAGCAGCGCGTTGGCGAGCTGGCCGATATGCACCTCGGGATCGCCCTTGCCGAGCCCGGCCTCCCACATCATCTCCTCGGTATAATGCGCCCAGCCCTCGGCATAGGCATAGCCGACGAACAGCCGCCCGAAGAAGGACTTAGCGCGGTTGGCGTGGAGGAAGTTGAGGAAATGGCCGGGCCAGACCTCGTGCACGCTGGTGAACAGCAGGTCCTTCTTGGGCGGGATATATTCGGCCTGCACCTCGGGCGCCCATGAAGGGTCGGGCGGCGAGATGTAATAGACCGACGGCAGGCCTTTCTCGTACGGCCCCGGAATATCGATATAGGCCGAATTCTGCCGGTTGTAGGGCGGCGATTCCTCGACCTTGGCCTCTTCGGTGCCGGGGATCGAGACCAGATCCTTGTCGACCAGGAAGGCGCGGAGATCGGGCAGCTGCCGCCGCGCCTCGGCCACCGGGCCATCTTCGGGCTTGTCCTTGGCGAGCTTGGCCATGCAATCGGGCATTGTCGCGCCGGGCGCGAACTGAGCGCAGGCATTTGCCAGCGCCTGCTGGTTGCGCTTGAGGTCCGCCTCGCCGATTGCCTTCAATTCGGCCAACGGCAGATCGACCATCTCGGTGTCCGCCAGCATCTGCGAGAACAGCTGGGGTCCGATGGCATAGCCGACCCTTGCCGTGGCCTTCTCGGCCTTGAGCCAGTCGGCGAGCCCCTGCATCGCCTTGCTCGCCTCCGCCGTGGCGGCTTCGAGGTCCTTCTTGACCGCTTCGTCGGTCACGTCGGCAAAGGCCGCGCGCGCGTCGCCGGTGAAGAAGCTGGCATAGCCTCCGAACGCGTTGACGCCATAATCGATGGCATAGGGGTCGAGCGGCGACTTGAGGTTCGCCCTGATCTGCTCGGCGGCCTTGGGCACCGCGCGCGCATAGGCGATGAACGCCTTGGCGCGCGTGGTCACATCGGCATAGGGCCGCGTCACATAGACCGAAGGATCGAGCGTGCCCGTATAGAAGGCCGGGTTGCGGTGCGGCCAGTCGGCGGCCTTGAGCCAGAACAGCTCACCCTTGACCACAGCGATCAGATAATCGCGCTCGAACCTCTGGTCCTCGTCGAGGCTGGCAGGATCCATCGCCTGCGCATCGGCCAGTGTCTTGTCAAGAAACGCGATCTGGTCGGCAAGCCCCTCTTCCGACCAGTCGGGCAGCTCGCCGTCGAACTCATGCCGCCCCTGATAGACCGCGAAATCGGGATTGCGCGGGAAATAGCCGGTCAGGAACCCGTCGAGGAACTTGCCCCATTCGCTGCCGGTATCGATGCCGGTGCCCTTTTCCGCCGGCTCCGAGGGAGCACCGCCGCTGCACGAGACGGCAAGTGTCGCCAGCGAGACTGCGGCTAGAATGCGTTTGGCAAGATGCATATGGGCGACCTCTTGGATTTCTGGTTTCTGCCCTTGCTGGCACCCTTGCACGCGGTTGGAAAGAGGCATTTTTTGCAGGCGCACAACAGCCTGGGCATGGTTCGGCCAAGTTCATCTTGCTTGCCGCACGGCACGGGCTGGCCTACCGACGCGGCCATGGAATCCGTAGCCGCTCCGCATCCGTTCACCATTGCCAATTACCGCGCCTATTGGCTGACGCGCCTTGCCTCGATGCTGGCGCTCTACTGCATGATGCTGATCGTCGGCTGGCAGGCCTATAATATCGCGCGCGAGACGATGGACATCGCCGCCAGTTCGGCGCGGCTGGGAATGATCGGGCTGTTGCAGTTCGCGCCGCTGTTCGTGCTCACTCCGCTGGTCGGCTGGATTGCGGACCGGATGGACCGGCGGCTGGTGGCGCGCATCGTGCTGTTCTGCCAGGCCGGTATCGCCGCGACGCTGGCCTGGACGACGGCGCAGGACCTGATCAGCCTGCCGATCCTGTACATCATCGCTGCGATGCTGGGGACCGCGCGCGCGTTCCTGGGCCCGTCGCTGAGCGCACTGGCGCCCAACCTGGTGCCCAAGGCCTCGCTCCCCACCGCGATCGCGCTGTCCTCGATCGCCTGGCAATCGGGCATGCTGATCGGCCCCGCCATGGCCGGACCGCTTTATGCGATCCGTCCCGACCTGCCCTATATCGTCAGCGCCTGTCTCTATGCGCTGGCGGGCCTCGCGATGCTGACCGTCGGCCCCGTGCCCCGCACGATCATGGACAAGGGCAAGGGACCGATTGCGCAGATCATCGACGGCATGGCCTATGTCGGCCAGAACAAACTGGTGCTGGGCGTGATCACGCTCGATCTCTTCGCGGTGTTCCTGGCGGGCTCCACGGCTTTGCTGCCGGTGTTCGCGCGCGACATATTGCAGGTCGGCGAACAGGGCCTGTCGCTGCTCGCTTCTTCCCCGGCTGCCGGCGCAGCCCTGGTGGCGTTCGTCTTCTCGTTCCGTCCGATCCGGACCAATGTCGGCAACAAGATGCTGGTCAGCGTACTGCTGTTCGGTCTTGTGACGGTGATCTTCGGCTTCAGCCGCATTCTCATCGTCTCGATGGCATGCCTGTTCGTCGCAGGCGCAGCGGACATGTTCAGCGTCTATGTCCGCCAGTCGCTCATCCAGCTCAACACGCCCGACGACAAGCGCGGGCGCGTTTCGGCGGTCTCGCTGCTGACAGTTTCCGCCTCGAACGAGCTGGGCGATGCCTTTTCGGGCATGCTCGCCTGGTTGATCGGCCCCGTGGCGGCGGTTGTGGCGGGCGGCGGCGGCGCTATATTGATCACGGCGCTCTGGTCCCGGCTGTTCCCGCAGATCGGGGCCGCGCGCAGCTTCGATCCTGCCGAGGAAGAAGCCTGATCCCCATTTGACAGCGCCAGACATACAGGCGCGCTGAAGCAGGAGACACTTCGACATGATCGCTGCCAACATTCTCGAAACCATCGGCAAGACGCCGCATGTCCGCATCAATCGGCTGTTCGGCGACGCACAGGTCTGGATCAAGTCCGAACGGTCCAATCCGGGCGGGTCGATCAAGGACCGAATCGCGCTCGCCATGATCGAGGCGGCGGAGGCCGATGGCTCGCTCAAGCCCGGCGGCACGATCATCGAGCCGACATCGGGCAATACCGGTGTGGGCCTCGCCATGGTCGCGGCGGTCAAGGGCTACAGGCTGGTGCTGGTAATGCCCGAAAGCATGTCGATCGAGCGACGGCGGCTGATGCTGGCCTATGGCGCGACCTTCGACCTGACGCCGCGCGAAAAGGGCATGAAGGGCGCGATCGAGCGCGCGCAGGAGCTGATCGAGCAAACCCCCGGCGCATGGATGCCGCAGCAGTTCGAGAATGCCGCGAACATCTCGGTGCATGTGCGGACCACCGCGCAGGAGATTCTCAACGATTTTGCCGATTCGCCGATCGACGTGATGATCACCGGTGTCGGCACCGGCGGTCACATCACCGGATGCGCCGAGGAGCTGAAGAAGCACTGGCCCGCGCTCAAGGTCTATGCGGTCGAACCGACTCTTTCCCCGGTGATTTCGGGCGGTCAGCCCGGGCCGCACCCGATCCAGGGCATCGGCGCGGGCTTCATCCCCGGCAATCTGCACACGCGGCTGCTCGATGGCGTGATCCAGGTCGATCCCGCCGATGCCAAGCAGATGGCGCGCCGCTCCGCCAGCGAAGAGGGCATGCTGGTCGGCATCTCGTCGGGCGCAACGCTCGCCGCGATCGCGCAGAAGTTGAGCGATCTGCCCGCAGGATCGCGCGTGCTGGGCTTCAATTATGATACTGGCGAGCGCTATCTCTCGGTACCCGACTTCCTGCCCGAATAAGCGCCGCGCACCTCAGCGCACGAGTGCTTGCTGGATTCTCGGCGAATCGAACCGGTTCGCCGGGAAACAGGATGACCTTTTCATCCAATACTGGGTTACCGGGCCCTGCAATCTGCACAGACTGCACCGGAACGGACACAGTTATAGCGCGCCGACCGGGAATCATTCCATTCCGGCTCGAGTTGAGATATATCCGAAGTGAAGGTTAATGTATCCAAAGTGGATATACCGTCAAATCGGGGGGATATCTTGGAGCCAAGTCGCACAGAATTGACCGATGTTCAGGTCAGTTGTCTGCGCCTTGTGGCAGATGGCTATACTTCCAAGCAGATCGCCAAGAAATTGGGGCTGACCCCGATGACGGTCGATCAGTATCTTCAGCGCGCCAAGACGGCGATGGGTGCGCCCGATCGACGCACGGCCGCGCGCTGGCTCGCCGAAAGCCAGCAAATTCCGCCATTCAAGTCTTTTGAACTCAAACCGCCGCCGGTTGTCGAGCCGGCCAATGATGTGACACCTCCTGTGGCGTCGGCAGCGGATATGCCGAACGCTCAAGCCACCGGCCAGTGGCAGATGCGGTTCGGATATCCTCCTGTCGGCGGCATCAGAACATCGCTGGACGCAAGCCAGAAGACGACGACCATCCTGCGGATCGCAGGCCTGTCGCTCATCTACACGACGGCATTTGCGCTGGTGCTTGGCGGGGCGCTCAAGGCGTTCAGCTGATCTGGTGCCTGGATCGCCAACCCGTGCACCGTGACCGGTGCGAGAAGGAGAAGACCCATGCACATCGATGGTAACGCCGTCCGCATTGTCGCCCAGGATACCCGCTCGTCCTTTGCCAGCTATGATCGCGCCATTCTGGACGCGGCCCGGCTTTCGATGACCATGCTGGAAGCGAACGCGCTTTCCGAAGTCCCAGCTCGCGACTCGCAGATCGCCCTGCGCGCCATCCATGAAAGCACCGGTCACCTCATTTCTGCACGCGGCAGCATGGTGAAGCTGGTCGGCCATCTGAATTCGGTCAAGCGCCGCAGCGATCAGGCCCCGATGAATGTCGGCTGCCCCGGTCCCACGCCTCTCGGGTCGCTCCAGGACGAGGCGTCGGAAGCCGAACCCGCGTTCGGATGACCGCCGGTCGGCAATGCGTTGAGCCACGACCATGATCACGATCATCTTCTGGCTCTTCGCATTGCTGAGCGGCGGCTTCGTCTGGCTGCACGGAAAGTCTGAAGGCAGACGCGCAATCCTGCTGTTTCTGGCCGCAACGCTGCTGACCGCGGCCGTCCAGGTGCTGCACACCCGGTGGCAGCAGACGCATTGGCCGTTGATGGCGGTCGATACCGCCTATCTGGTCGCCACCTATGTCTTCGCGTTGCGCAGCGACCGTTACTGGCCGCTCTGGATCGCCGCCTTTCAGCTTCTCACCGTAGCCTCCCATTTCGCGACGATCATCGCCCCGAACTATCTGCCGAAGATCTACACGGCGATTGCCACCTTCTGGGTAGTTCCCCTGCTGCTCAGCATGGTTGCCGGGGTTTATCTCGATCACCGCGCACTCAAACGCTTGGTGCCCCCCCAATGACCCAGTTCTATTGCCTCATCCTCGTCCCCGAAACCGGAGAAGCGACGCCCCCCCAGCCGCTGCTCGATGCCAATGAACCCTGGAAGGCCCGCGCCGAAGCCGCCAGCCGCTATCTCAAGCTGCGCAGCCAGCGTGACGCCATTGCCGGGCCCAGCCTGTTGTCCGACCCCGCCTGGGACATGCTGCTCGATCTCTTCGTCGGCCATATCACCGGGCGCGATGTGTCGGTAACCAGCGCCTGTGTCGCCTCGCGCCGCCCGGCAACCACGTCGCTGCGCTATATCGAGCGCATGGCGAAACAGGGGCTGATCCGCCGCGAGAAAGACTGTAACGACAATCGCAAGGTCTATCTGCGGATGACCGAAAAGGCGTTCCGTGCGGTGGCGAAATGGATCGACGCGCTGCGCGACGAGCTGATTACCGCATGAGGCGTCGGTCTTTGCCCTGCGCAACGGGCTGAAATTGTGTCATCATGCGCAGCCCGAACCGATGGAGCAGCGCATGGTGACCAGACCGCTTCTGCGGGAACTGCATGACGAAGTGATCGAAACGGTCGCCGCCGACGGCAAGCGCATCTGCCTGCGCTCGATCCGCCAGTCGGATGAGGATCGCATGCGCGAAGGCATAAAGCGGCTGTCCGAACAGTCGCGCTACATGCGCTTCTTCTCGGTCCAGCCAATGCCCTCCGATCCGGTGATCGATAAGCTGCTCGATGCCGATGGGCACGATCATATCGCCTGGGGAGCGATCCATCTCAACGGCATGGACAATCCCGCCGTCGGCGCCGTCCATGCGATTCGCAGCGAAAACCACCCGCATGCCGGCGAATTCTCGGTCGCGGTGCTCGATGATTATCACGGGCTCGGCCTCGCCCGCATGCTGACCACCGTGCTTCTGATTCATTGCGAGGTCGAGGCAATGTGCGAGCTGGAAGTCCAGACGCTCGCGGAGAACATGCCCGCCATTCGGTTCATTCTTTCCATCGGTGCACAGCGGCGCGAGAGCGAGGCTGGCATTATCGGCTTCCGACTACCGGTCAGGCCCGCAATCCGGCAGATTTCCGCCACTTCCGATCTGCAAGGCGTGCGGGACATCCTCAGCGCGCTCGCCCGCTATATCCCGACGGACGACAGTCCCTGTGCCGCTTTGGGACAGTGAAGCCGGCGCTTTGCAGCGCGCATCCAACTAGCGCAGATCCCCGCCGGCAAGCCCGTTGACGCACCGCGCCGCCAGTGGCCCTCACCGCATAGTTATGATTTGCATTTCATCCATAACGGACTAATAGTCCCGCCAGTTTGGATCAATCGGCTAAGCAGGTGCGACTATGGAAGATGTGGAAACCTTGATTTCTTTGACGGCTGATATTGTCGTTGCGCATTTGAGCAACAACAAAGTGGCCAATTCGGACATTCCGCAGCTGATTTCCTCGGTCCATGCCGCGCTCCACAGCATCAACCAGCCTGCAGTTCCCGAGCCTGAAGCTCCCAAGGAGCCTGCGGTTCCGATCCGCTCGTCGATCAAGCCCGATCATCTCGTCTGCCTGGAAGACGGCAAGAAGCTTCGCATGCTCAAGCGCCACCTGATGGTGCACTACAACATGACGCCCGATGACTATCGCGCGAAATGGGGCCTGCCCAAAGATTACCCGATGGTCGCCCCCAATTATGCCGAGCGCCGCCGCGAGTTGGCGCTGCAGATTGGCCTCGGCAAGCAGGGCCGCGGCGGCGGTCGCAAGAAAAAGGTCTGATCGACCGACACTTCAGTCTGACATAGCGGACTGGGCAAGGGGGCGTCTTCGGGAGGAGACGTCCCCTTGTTTGTTTCTGGCTTTTTCATGTTTCGTGTCACCCTCAAGGCGCGGTGTAGAGTTCCGCAATCGACAGCGATCCCCTGCCCCGCGCGCGCTTGAGCTCGGTGCGGATGATCCCTGCCAGACCCGCCGATGCGCGCTGGCCATCGGCATTGCGCAGCGCCGCGCGCAACGCCTCCGGAGCCTCGGGAGTGGCCAGCGCGATGACATGATCGACGCCAAAGGGCGGCACCACCACGGTGTCGAGCATTGACTGGCGCGTCGCAGCGTCGATCAGCCCTGCGCCATCGGCATCGAGCGGATAGATCAGCTGGACCGTTCCGTCAGACGCCAGGTTGAATACCGTGCCATGCAGCGCCGCGCCGCCGCACCGTGTGCGCTCCAGCCGCATGCTGATCGGCGTGCCCTCGGGATAGAGCTCGTCCGAACCAAGCGGATGGACCGTCAACCGCATCGCCAGTTCCGAGACGAGCGGGCGCAAGCTCATCACGGTCTGCCATTTGTCCATCACCCCGGCAAAGGCGAGCGTGCTGCCGATCCCGGTTGCAACGATGTCGCCCGAGCGCCGCAACACCTCGCCTGTGCTGAGCACCCAGAGAAAGTCTGCATCGTTCGAGCTTTGGGCCATCCGCCAGCTGGTCGCGCCGGCCGCCGTCGCCATATCATCGGGCTGGCCGGCAATGATCACATTCGGGGCGGGCAGATCGAAGGCGAGCCGCGGCGCGGGCAGTGCCGAGAAAAGCGGCCGTTCGGCCCAGCCCTGGGGATAGAAGAGCGTGCTCTCCTGCCGCTGTGCGGTGAGCATGCGCACCTGGCTGTTGAGATAGGACCCGGCTTCGACCACCGAGACCTGGCCATCACCGTCGAGATCGGCAATCGGCGAGGCCTCGTTCGCGCCGGGCAGGCTGAACGCCTGTTCGAGCGCATAGGTCAGCACGCCGCGCTGCGGTGCGCCCTCCTGCGGCAGCTCGGTTTCGAGCGCGAGCTGATCGTCGCGCGAGGCGCCGATATAGACGAGGTTGGGCAGGTCGTCGCGCCGTATGGCCACCGCCTGCGCCTCTCCAGTGTCGCTGCGCAGCGCCCCCAGTCGCGGGCCGGGCCGTGCGGTCAGAGTAATCGCGCGCGCGTCGCTTGGCCGGAAGGCGATGCGCGGGGTGAAGGCATAGCTGCGGGGATCGATCGCCCGGTGCATCGTGCCGGAATGGCAGCTGTCCACCACCATCAGGATCGCGACATCGGGCGGCAGATAGCGCTTCATCCAGGCATAGAAGTCCTTGTCGATGATGAAGGTCTCGGGGTCTTGGGCGCCGGGATCAAAGCCGGGCAGCGGCACGAACTGGTCGAATTCGCCATCCTCATCGCTGGGGTTCTGCGCCAGAGCCTGTGCGCCATGGCCGGAAAAGTAGAACAGCAGCCAGTCCCCCGGCTGCGCGCGCAGGCCCATGTCGTGCAGCGCGGTCTCGACGCTCGACCGGCTGACCGCGCCGTCGCGCAGCGACACCACGTCGCTCGCCTGCATCGATCGCGCGAGCCCCTCCATTGCGGCGAGATCATTGGCCGGGCCCATAAGATCGGGAATAGCCGGGGACTCATAGCGCGACACGCCGATCAGGATCGCGCGGGTCTCCGCCTGCGCTGCCGGGGCCGACAGCGCGATCAGAAGCACGGCGATAAGAAGGCGCCAGCGCACGGCTCAGCCCCCGCCCTCATCGGCTTCCAGATCGCGCGCGACGCGCAGGCCGACATCGTCGCGCCGCTTGGTTGCGGCAAGTCCGAAACGATTGGCCGATCGCAACTCACCCGGCACGCTCTCGAACGACCCGCCGCGCAGCGCGCGGTTGCGGCACGCGGCATCGAGGCACGCCGAGGTCCATTCCCAGACATTGCCCTGCATCTGGTACAGGCCGAAACCGTTGGGCGGATAGCCCGACACCGCCTCGGGATAGCCGCGATAGGGCGAGGTCGCAGAGCCCTGATAGCGCGCGGTATGATCGTAATTGGCGTCGGAAGGCGAGATGCCATCGCCCCAGGGAAAGGCGCTCGACGCCCCTGCCCGGCTCGCATATTCCCATTCGGCATCGGTCGGCAGGCGATAGGTCCGGCCCGACTGGCGCGACAGCCAGCTCAAGAATGCGAGCGCATCGTCATGGCTGATGCTGGTTGCAGGGATCAGCGGGTTGGGATTGTCCGCCGCCCAGTTCGACAGCTTAGGGCACGCGCCGTCGCGCGCGCAGGCGGTCCATTCCGCCACTGTCACCTCATAGACGCCCAGCGCAAAGTCGCGTGCGATGGCCACGCGCTGCTGCGCCGGCTCGTCCTTGCCGCGACCGGGTTCGGACGGAGGCGATCCCACCAGTGCGCTGCCGCCAGGCACGATGCGCATCCATGGGCAGTTGGCGCAGTCGTAGAAACGATTGCCGCTCGCCGGATCGCACGAGACGAAGCACGGCGGCTGGCCCTGCAGGCCGTAATCGAAGGTCGGCTTCTGGAAGCTCGCTGCCTTGGCCATCGCAACGCGATCGGAGACGCGCTTCATCGCATCGGCGATATTCTGCTGCGGGCGGCGGATTTCCTCCGCCAGCACCTTGGAGAAGATGCCGTTGTCGAAGGCGAACTGGTCGGCGCTGGTCGAAAAGGCGACGAGATAGCCCTGATCGGGCCGGATCGGGTTCTGCGCCGACCGCAACACGCGCTTGAGGCCCTTGCTGCCGGTCACCTCGATGCCTGCGCCGCCGGTGACCGTGTCGTCGCTGGCGACCGGCAATGTCGGCAGCGCGATGACGTTGCGGCACATGTCGAGCACGACCAGCACGTTGCGCGCGCCCGAGGACATCAATGTCCGCGTCACCGCCGAACGCGACAGGCTAGCCGATGCAGCAAGATCGCCCTTGTCGGCATCGACCGGCACCATCTGCACATCGCCGCCCGCCCCCAGCGCGACGCCATGGCCCGAGAAATAGAGCACGCCGAACGCCTCGGGCCCGGCGGCGGCGAGCGCGGCGCGAAAGGCCGCAAACTCCGCCTCCATCTGCGCGGCGGTCAAGTCGCGCCGGGTGTGCACCGCGCCGGTTCCCGATCCGTCGACAAAGCCGGTCGCGGTGAGCGCGGCCGAAATGCGTTCGCCATCGTCGAAGGTCGCCGACAGCCTGTCGAACCCGCGATACGTGCCATTGGCGATGACCAGGGCGAGGCGCGGCTCGCGCGCCCCGGCCTGGCCGTGCGCCATGGGGGAAAGCCCCAGGCTGGCCGCCATCGCGACCAGCAAAAGGACGAACCTCAGCATCAGAAGCGGAAACCGACGCCTATCGTATAACTGCTGAAGTCGCGCGCCTGGATGGTGCTCAGGTTGATGCGGATCAGGTCGCGCGTTGCCCGCGGCGAATCCTCGCGGCCGCGCAGGCCGAAGGACAGGGTCGCCTCGTGGAAGCTGTTGTTGCGCAGGTCGCTGCCCAGATATTGCGTGAACGCATAGCTGGCGCGCATCGAACTGCCCCGGCTGAACAGCCGCGCTTTCAGCGGCAGATCATAGGCGATGCCGTTGCGCAGCGACCAGTTCTTGAGATCGGGGTTGATGTTCGCGCTGGTGCCCGGGGTATCGAGCGTCTGGGCATAACCGATCATGTTGCCGATCACGAACTTGCCGCGCCCGACGCCGTTGATGACATAGCGGCTGGTGATCGATCCCTGCAGGATGTGCCCGACCGAGCCCAGATCCTCCGAATAGACCGCGCCATAGCCGATGCGCGGCTCGATCGACCATTTGCGATCGATCACCGGGATTTCGAGCCCAATGCCAAGCTGCGCGCTGTACGTATCCGACCCGTTGATCCGCGCATAGTTGAGCGGCAGGTCGATCTTCAGCATCGCGCGGTTGCCCTCGAAGATGCGGAAGCTGCGCTGGATGCGGGCATCGACGCGGTCGATATCGAAGCGGCCTGCCGAACCGGTATTGTAGGTCGCGCCGATCAGCCAGGGATCGTTGGGCACCGCGACGCCCTCGGGCACCGGGTCCTGCTCGATCGCGGAATCGCCATTGGCAAGATCGAGTGCGCTGCGGGTCAGGCTGGCCTGGAGGCTGTTCGGGTTGCCCGCCAGCGGATCGGCGGGCGAGAAGCGCGCGAACGAGCGCGACAGACAGCCCAGGATCGCCTGCGACGTCGGGGTGCTCTCGTCATCGACCAGCGCATCGAAGGTGTTGAACGTCTGCTGGCGGTTCGCGCCGTTGAAGCTGAACGTGCAGGGCGTGCCATTTTCCTGCAGCAGCACCTGCCCGGTAGGCGACACGACACTGATCGTCAGCACCGAACTGTTCTGCGCATAGCTGCCGATCGCCGTGCCGCCGCGAATGTCGAACACCGCCTGCACCGCGCCGAAAAAGGCATTCTGCAGACCGACGACGGTCGCGATCTGGCTGGGATCGAGGAAATCGGTAATGTCTTCGATCGTGTCCTGCTCGAACCGCGCCGACTGGTCGAAATTGTTGAGCTGGTTGGTGACGCGCACGCCGATGCGGAAGGATTTGCGCAGCTGCTGATAGTTGGCGATGTTCGGCGGCGGCGTCGGTGTCGGGGTCTGCTGGGCAAAGGCGCTGGTGCTTGCGCATACAAGAGCGCCGGCGGCAAGCCACCGGGCGGGTGAATATCTGGACACGAGTGAACCCCCTGAAACTTGGTTTGACGGACAGGTCAGAGCGCCTCACTATCGTCGTAGTAGCCCCCTACCCACGTAGCCAAGCATGCACTTTCGGGGCGTCGTGCGCGTGTGGCAAATTGTCGCAAACGGTCACAAATCGCTGCCTGTTCAATAGCTTACATGCTTTCATGTTAATTTACCCCTGATTTGGGGATTTACCGAGCGGACTCCCATCCATGCCTCATCATCTGCCTGTGCTTTCCCGCACCAGCGTCATCGCGATCAGCTTTGCCGCGATGGTGCTGCTCGGGGGGCTGCTCCGTCAGACGGGGGCAGCGCTGGGCGGGATGCTCGATCTGACGCTGACCGGGGCGGAGGCGCGTGCGCTGCTGGATAGGCTCACGCCCTGGCAGCGCGATGTGCATGCGCACGCGACCTTGCTTTATGACGGCCTCTATCCGCTCGCTTATGGCGCATTCTTCGCCGGGCTCGCGGTTCGCCTGGGCGGTGCGAAGGCGCGCTGGATCGCGCTGGTGATGCTGGGCGGCATGGTCGCCGATTATGCCGAGAACATCGGGCAGCTGCTCGCGCTGAGCGGGCGGGCGGATTGGCTCGATGCGAAGACGCTGCTGACCACGATCAAGTTCGCGCTGACCGGCACTGCGGTGGCGGCGACGCTGGTGCTGGCGATCAGGGCGACATGGGCCAGAGTGCGGCGCTAGCGCGCGACCGCCTTGCCACGAAAGGGCCAGCTGCCGATCTGCTTCCACGGTCCGCCGAGATAGCGGTGCAGCGCCAGGCCCGTGATCGCCAGCGGGCGCGGCATGAAAGTGGCGGAAAGCGCAGCATGCAAGGCGCGCGCGGTGGCGGCTTCCACCTTGTTCTGCACGGTTATGTGCAGCCGAGGCGTGCCCTGGTCCTGCGCGGTGAGCAGGCCGTGCAGGTCTTCCGCCATCATCGCGCGGATCGTCAGCAAGCCGGGTGAATGGATGCGAAAGGCGACGCCATTGCCCATCCGCATGACCTCGCTGAGCCTGGCATCGGGGCAAGCGAATTCCCGCGCCAGCGCCCGCGTCCGCTCGACGATCTCGCCCACGCAATGGCCCGGCAGTTGGTGAAACAGCGTGACATGCGCCTCGACCACATTGCGGTCGGCAGGGTAATGCGCGTGGCGCAGCGCATCGGCCCAGGCCTGGTCGGCCGCGCCCATCGTCGCTGTCATGATGATCGGTTCGCGCCGCATTTCAGCTTCCTAGCGGGGAACGGCGCATGCACAAAGGGGCGCGGTGCATTGCTGCACCGCGCCCCCGCTTGCGACCCGTCTAGGGATCTCGTCTGTCAGCCGGCTCAGGCCAGTTCGGGCTGCTTCGCCTTGATCTTGGCCAGCACGTTTTCCGGAGCGGTTTCGCCATAGGGATCGTTGTCCAGACCATGGTCGTTGATGCCCGGCTCTTCGAACCAGTCGGTGATCACGCCATTGTCGACGACCATCGCATAGCGCCAGCTGCGCTCACCGAAACCGACATGGTCCTTGCGGATCAGCATGCCCATGCGGCGGGTGAAGTCGGCCGAACCATCGGGAAGCAGCTTGACCTTCTCGACGCCCAGCGACTTGCCCCACTGATACATCACGAACGCGTCGTTGACCGACACGCAGTAGATTTCGTCGATGCCTTCGGCGCGGAAATCGTCGTACATGGCTTCGAAGCCCGGAACCTGCGAGTTCGAGCAGGTCGGGGTGAACGCGCCGGGCAGCGAGAAGATGACCACGCGCTTGCCGGCGACCAGATCGCCGGTGAGCTTGTCTTCCCAACGGAAGGGGTTGGGGCCTTCGATGCTGTCGTCGCGCACGCGCGTCTTGAGGCAGACATTGGGAACCTGACGTCCGATCATGGGAAACTCCTTGAACGATGGGGGAATATGTTTTGCAGTGCAGCATCTAGGCAAGCGCAGCTGCCAAGTGAAATGAAAACATTCGTGTGCCGTGATCGCTTTTTTCGATGATTTGGTCGCATTGGCCATGACACTCGATTGGACCGCGCGCAGAACGGCGTGACATGGTTGCAATAGTCACAGAATATCTTCATTTTGAATGCATCGGGAGGGAGCCTCAATGATCCTGTCACGGCCCTTGGGCTGGTTCTGGCTGCTGGCCATCGTTCTGCTGGCATGGAACGTCATCGGCCTTGTCGCCCTGCTGTTCGACCCCGTGCTGGGCCTTGGCGATGTTTCGAAGCTCGCCCCCGAGCAGCAGGCTCTTTATGCAGCGCGCCCCGCCATCGCCTTTTACGGCTTCGTACTGGCGACGGTGGCAGGGACGGCAGGTGCGATCGCTCTGCTGCTCCGGCGTAACTTCGCTCTCTGGCTGTTCATCGCCTCGGCGATCGGGCTGGTGCTGCAGAACGCCTGGCTGTTCGCTGACCCTTCGCGGCTGGATGCCAGCGTACTCGGCTTCCAGGCGCTGGTCGCCGGATCGATCGTGCTGGAAATCTGGTTGACGCTCACCGCACGGAAGCGCCGCTGGAGCCGCTGATTACATCTCGCCCCTGGCGCGGCGGATGGCGAACCACTTCTCGACATTGCGGTTATGGTCGGCCAGCGTGCTGGCAAACACATGCCCGCCGGTGCCGTCGGCAACGAAGTACAGCGCATCGGTCCGCGCCGGGTTGAGCACCGCCTCAATCGAGGCGCGGCCAGGATTGGTGATCGGTCCCTTGGGCAGCCCGGTCATCGCATAGGTATTATAGTCGTTCACCGCCGAGATTTCGGATTGGCGGATGCGGCGGCCGAGCGGCTTGCCGCGCGTGATCGGGTAGATGATCGTCGGGTCCGCCTGCAGCATCATGCCCTTGCGGATGCGGTTGCTGTACACACCCGCGATCATCCGCCGTTCGGACGCCTTGCCGGTCTCCTTCTCGACGATCGCGGCCAGGGTGACCGCCTCTTGCGGGGTCTTGGCGACCGTGTCGGGGGAACGGTTGGGCCAGAGTTCGGCGATCGTGTCCTGCATCGCCTTCTGCATACGCAGCATCACCGCGATGCGCTTCTCGCCGCGTTCGAAGCTGTAGCTTTCGGGCAGGATGGTGCCCTCTTCCGGCACGGGCACGTCGCCGGTGAGCAGCTTTTCCGCCATCAGCTTTTCGTGCACCAGGATGCTCGGCATGCCCTCAGGCACGGTGACCATGCGGCGGATGACCGCGCCGCCCTGAAGGATGTCGAGAATCTGCGCGTTGCTCGCGCCTGCGGGAATGACGAATTCGCCGGCCTTGATCGGGTCACTGCCGCCGAACACCTTCGCGCGGTTGAGGAACGCGCCGGCCGAGCTGATCGCGCCCTTTTCCTCGAGCACCTGCGCCGCGCTGGCGAGCGAACTGCCCGCCGGGATGACCACGGACAGCTCTTCGGGCGCGGGGCCGGACGCGGTCCAGCCCCAATAGAAATTGCCGCCGATCAGCAGCACCAGCGCCGCAGCGCCTGCCAGAACGATGCATCCCAGACGGCGCAGCATGATGGGCTCAGACCGCCTTCATGATCAGGCTGGCATTGGTGCCGCCAAAGCCGAAGCTGTTGTTGAGCACCGCGCGCACCTTGCGCTCCTTGGCCTTGTGCGGGACGAGGTCGACGCCGAGGCAGCTCTCGCTCGGATTGTCGAGGTTGAGCGTCGGCGGCACGATCTGGTCGCGCAGCGCCAGCACGCAGAAGATCGATTCCACCGCGCCCGCGCCGCCCAGCAGGTGGCCGATCGCCGACTTGGTGCTGCTCATCGACAGCGTGTCGATCGCGCTGCCGAACAGGCGGCGCACCGCGCCCAGCTCCAGCTCGTCGCCCAGCGGGGTCGAGGTGCCGTGGGCATTGATATAGTCGATGTCTTCCAGCGACAGGCCGGACTTGCGCAGCGCCATTTCCATCGAGCGGAACGCGCCCGAGCCTTCGGGATGCGGCGCAGTGACATGATAGGCATCGCCGGTCAGGCCATAGCCGATGACCTCGGCATAGATCTTCGCGCCGCGCGCCTTGGCCCGTTCATATTCCTCGAGCACCACGACGCCCGCGCCTTCGCCCATGACGAAACCGTCACGGTCGACATCATAGGGACGCGAGGCGCGCTCGGGTGTATCGTTGAAGCCGGTGGAAAGCGCGCGGGCCTGGGCGAACCCGGCAATGCCGATCGGGCAGATCGCGCCTTCCGCGCCGCCTGCCAGCATCACGTCGGCATCGTCGAGCGCGATCATCCGCGCGGCATCGCCGATCGAATGCGCGCCGGTCGAGCAGGCGGTCACCACCGCGTGGTTGGGTCCCATCAGCCCGTACTTGATGCTGACCTGGCCCGAGATCAGGTTGATCAGCCGGCCATGGACGAAATGCGGGCTGACGCGGCCCGGTCCCTTTTCGTTGAGCACCAGCGACTCGCTGGCAATGCCCGGCAGTCCGCCGATGCCCGAACCGATGGAGCAGCCCGCGCGCAGCCGCTCGGCCTCGCTCATGTCGGTCAGACCTGCATCTTCCAGCGCCTGGCCCGCGGCATCGATGCCGTAGATGATGAACGGGTCGACCTGGCGCTGCACCTTGTGGTCGACGCGCTTGTTGGGGTCGAAGCCATATTCGTGTGTCGCAGGCTTGACCTCGCAAGCGATCCGGCACTTGTACTCGCTCGCGTCGAAACGGGTAATCGTGCCCGCGCCCGATTTGGCAGCGATCAGATTGCTCCACGCGGTCTCGACATCGGCGCCCAACGGCGTGACCAGACCCAGACCCGTAATGACTACACGGCGCATTCGCCCCACTCCTGAAAAACCTGTTGCGACGTCTGCAGGCCCAAGCGCCCGCGAACGACGTTCGTCGAAAATGAAAAATGGCTTCCCCGCGTCGCCGAGACGACGATCAGGGAAGCCATCCTATCTTCACATGGTCGCTGCCGCAAAGCAGCGACGCTGCCCACCGGACCCGGCCCGCCGATCGGTTTCGACGCGGTGCCTTGCCGGTGCGATGGGCCCCTGTGCCAGCAGCAAATCAGCCCTTGTGGCTGTCGATATATTCGATGGCATCGTTGACGGTGCTGATCTTCTCGGCAGCATCGTCGGGGATTTCGACGCCGAACTCTTCTTCGAACGCCATCACCAGCTCGACGATATCAAGGCTGTCGGCGCCCAGATCGTCGATGAAGCTTGCGTCTTCGGTGACCTTCTCGGCTTCCACGCCGAGATGCTCGATCACGATTTTTTTGACGCGGTCGCCAGTCTCACTCATTCAGAGTTCCTTCGATTTGTGTGTAACGAAAAATGCGAACTGAAATCACTGCCTCGCCCTAATGCCGCTTTTATCGGCTGGCAAGAGGGCTGCGTTACAGCATCGCCATGCCGCCATTGACGTGCAGCGTCTGGCCGGTGACATAGCCCGCCTCGCGGCTGGCCAGATAGACCACCGCCGCTGCGACATCATCGCCCTCGCCCAGCTTGCCTGCAGGAATGCGCGCCATCAAGGCCGATTTCTGCGCTTCGGGCAGAACCTCGGTCATCGCCGATGCGATAAAGCCCGGCGCAACGCAGTTGACGGTGATGTTGCGGCTGGCGAGTTCCGCCGCCAGTGCCTTGGACATGCCCACCAGCCCCGCCTTGGACGCGGCATAATTGGCCTGGCCCGGATTGCCGGTGGCGCCGACGACGCTGGTGATCGAGATCATGCGGCCGAAGCGCGCCTTCATCATCGGCTTGGCGGCGGCGCGGCACAGGCGAAACGCCGCTTCCAGGTTGACGCGGATTACGTCCGCCCATTCCTCGTCCTTCATCCGCATGGCGAGGTTATCGCGGGTGATTCCGGCATTGTTGACGAGGATGTCGAGCGATCCCAGCGCCTCGACCGCCTGCGGGACCAGCGCGTCGACGGCGGCCGGATCGGACAGGTCGCAGGTCAGCGCGACATGGTCACCGCCCAGCGAGGCGGCAAAATCCTTGAGCTTGGCTTCGTTGCTGCCCGACAGCGCCAGCCGTGCGCCATGCGCAGCGAGCCCGCGCGCGATGGCCGACCCGATACCCCCGCTCGCGCCGGTGACCAGAGCGGTCATGCCTGTAAGATCGAACATGCGAAATTCTCCTGTCATGCGCCTCTCCCCTACCCAGCCCCGCTCAGCCTGAGCCTGTCGAAGGCCACGCTATATGGCCAGCGTGGGCGCCGGACCTTCGACAAGCTCAGGTTGAGCGGACGTTGTTAACGGGCTTGGCTTATCTCTCAAACCGCTTCGAGCAGGCTGTCGATATCGCTCATCTCGACGATGCTCTCGCTCTCGACATCCTCGACGATGCGCTTGATCATCGGGACCAGCACCTTGCCGCCCAGTTCGATGAAATGATCGACGCCCGCATCGCGCATCGCGATGACCGATTCCCGCCAGCGGACCATGCCGGTGACCTGGTCGACCAGCAGATTGCGGATCGTGGCCGCATCGCCCACCGGTGCGGCGGTGACGTTGGCGAACAGCGGCACGATGGGATCCCTGATCTCGGTTGCCGCCAGCGCATCGGCCATGCGTTCGGCGGCGGGCTGCATCAGCGCGCAATGGAACGGTGCGGATACAGGAAGCATCATCGCCTTGCGTGCGCCCATGTCCTTGGCGATCGGCAGGCAGCGCTCGACGGCTGCGGCATGGCCAGAGATCACCGCCTGGCCAAAGGCATTGTCATTGGCAACGGCACAGACCTGCGTTCCGGCTGCCTGTTCGGCGGCCTTCACCGCATCCTCGAACTCGATGCCGAGCAGCGCGGCCATCGCGCCCTCGCCCACCGGCACCGCCGCCTGCATCGCCTGGCCGCGCAGCTTGAGCAGCCTTGCGGTCGTCGCCAGATCAATCGATCCTGCCGCACACAGCGCGCTATATTCGCCCAGGCTGTGTCCCGCGACATAGGCAAAGCTGACCGGCCCATCGCCCGCCTGCCCCTGGAGCGCGCGGAACACCGCGATCGCGTTGGCCATGATCGCGGGCTGCGCGTTCTCGGTCAGTTGCAGCTCGTCTGCCGGACCTTCGGTCATCAGCTTGAACAGGTTCTGGCCGAGCGCCTCGTCGACCTCCTGAAACACCGCGCGCGCCTCGGCGCTCGCTTCGGCCAGGGCCTTGCCCATGCCGACCTTCTGACTGCCCTGTCCCGGAAAAATGAATACGCGTGTCATGACTATCGTCGTCCCTCGCCCCACAAGATCGCGCCGGCGCCCTCCAGCCCCTGCGTCAAGCGCCGCCCGTTAATCCTGTTGCCCCATAGTTGCAAGGCAGTTGGTGGCAAGCGGCTTGCGGCAGTTTAACCGATCGATTAACACCACGGCATGGATGATACCGCATTTGCCGAGAGGCTGGAAACGCTTTGCCGCGCGAAGCTTGGGGGCGACGGACCGCTCGCCGGGCTCAAACGGCTTTCCGGCGGCGCGAGCATGCAGAGCTGGCGCTTCGCCTGGGGCAATGAGGCGCTGATCCTGCGGCGCATGCCAGAGGGGCTGCGCGCGGATGACGCCTCGATCGATTCCGGCGCGCTCGATCTCGACGGGCAGGCCGACGTTATCGAAAGCGCGGTGGCGCATGGCGTGATGGCCCCGGCAGTGCGCGCGCGCCTGACCCGCGACGATGGCCTGGGCGAGGGCTTCATCATGGCCTGCGCCCCCGGAGAGGCGCTGCCCCAGGTGCTTTTGCGCGATCCGGCCTATGCAGGTGCGCTCGAAAGCCTGCCGCAACAATGGGCCGAGCAGCTGGCCGCGATCCACGCGATCGCGCCTGCCAGCCTGCCCTCGTCACTGACCTATCGCAGCCCGGCCCAGATGCTGGCCGATCTCGAGGCGCGCTGGCGCGATCTGGGCGGGCTGTCGCCCATCTACGCGCTCGCTTTCGGCTGGCTCGAGCGCGCGCTGCCCGATCCGGTAGAGCCGCGCCTGTGCCATGGCGATTTTCGCATGGGCAACCTGCTGGTCACGCCTCAGGGTCTTTCCGCCGTGCTCGACTGGGAGCTCGCGCATCTGGGCGATCCGGTGCAGGACCTGGCCTTTGGCTGCATCCCCAGCTGGCGCTTCGGGCGCTATGACAAGGTACTTGGCGGCTTTGCGCAGCCTGAAGACATGCTGTCGCATTATGAAGCCGTTACCGGTGTGCCGGTCGACCGGACGCGCTTTCGCTTCTGGCTGGTCTATTCGTGCCTGTGGTGGGGCATATGCTGCCTGATCATGGCCGATATCTGGCGGCGCGGCGACAAGGCCAATCCCGAACGGCTGGTCATCGGCCGCCGCGTTTCGGAGGTGGAGATCGATCTGCTGCTGATGCTGTCGGACGAACTGGTTGATGTCCCCGCGCCGATGGATTGGCCCGCTGCCGACGCTCTGCCCGAAAACGGCGTGCCTTCAGGCGCGGCGCTGACCGATGCGGTCGCGCTGTGGCTCGATGGCAAGATCGCCGCCACGGCACAGGGCCATGCGAAGTTCGAAGCGAAGGTCGCGGTCAACGCGCTGGGCATGGCAGCGCGCGACGGTGCGCTCGGCCCCGGCTTCCGCGCCAGCCAGACGAGGCGGCTCGAAATTCTGGGCTATGACGCCCCCGCTCTGGTCGCCGCGCTACGCCAGGACCCGGCGCATGTCACCCCGGCCGTGCACCACCATCTCCGCCGCCTGGCGGCCGAAAATTGCCTGATCGATCAGCCGCGCTATGCCGGACTTGGCGCGGCGCGGACCGCGTGGAGCCGGACCCCTCAGACATCTGCCAAGAATTTATAATCTGGCGCAATTTTGACGCTTAATCCGCCGCGTCCCCGGTCGTTAAGTCCAGTGAACGATCAATTAAGGACGATTGGGTCAACCGATGGCAGAACTCCAGGCAGCACGCGGCAATCTCAGGGACCGGATGAAACTCGCCGCGTCGATCCTGGCAGGCCAGGCCAAGGCGGACGAGGAGGCTCCGAAAAGGGAGACCGTCTTCGAAAACATCAAGAAGCAGCAATATCTCAAGGTCTATTCGTTCCTCGAGCAGGTGCAGCTCGACCCCGTTCCGGACAACTACAAGCTTGCCTGGGAGTATCTCAACGGCGGCAACAACGCATTGCGTGGCGCGGTGGATCGCAAGCTCGACACCAATGGCCGCCTGTCGTCAGAGATGGTCGCGGAAATCCTCGACGAGTGCGAAGGCCAGATGAAGGTGCAGGACCTCAATGCGCTCGTCGCCGAAAGCGAGGCGCTTCTCGCCGGGGGCTTCAAGACGCTGAGCAAGAGCGGCAAGGAAAGCATGGCCTATGCCGAGGCGCTGCAGACCCGGCTCGACTGGATGCGCGAGCTTGATCCTGCCGAGCAGGCCGACATGCCGATCGAGGCGCAGTTCAAGGCGCTGCTCAAGATCACCACGCAGATGATGCAATCGACCAAGAAGGCGAGCGAGAGCCTGGACGAGAGCACCAAGAAGCTGAGCCAGATGCGCAGCCGCCTCGACGAGGCCAATGAAAAGGCACAGCGCGACCAGTTGACCGGACTGCCCAACCGCTGGGCGTTCGAGCAGCAATTCTCCGCTGCGACCATCCGCGCCAAGGAGCGGTTCGAACCGCTGTCGGTCGCGTTCATCGATATCGACCATTTCAAGCAGGTCAACGACACGCATGGTCATGAGGCGGGCGACCGCGTGCTGCAGCTGGTCGCCAAGACGCTCGACGGCTTCACCCGCGGCAACTGCCATCTGGCACGCCATGGCGGCGAGGAATTCGTGATCGTGCTGGAAAACACCACCACCGCCGAGGCGAAGAAGCAGATCGATGCGGTTCGCGAGGACCTTGCCGAACGCTCGCTGGTCAACAAGGAGAATGGCGAGCCCATCGGCCGCATCACCTTCTCTGCCGGTGTCGCGCCGTTCATTCCTGGCGAGGCCAACCGCCAGGTGCTGCGCAATGCCGATGCCGCGCTGTACGAAGCCAAGAATACCGGGCGCAACCAGGTGCTGATCTTCCACGGCGGCTGAGCCCTCGCCAGGCCAGCGCCTGGCATCTCTGTCACCCCTCATCGTCATTCCCGCGAATGCGGGAATCCCGCTACCTTCAACCACCCTCGCGCAGAAGCGGGACCCCCGCGTGCGCGGGGGTGACGGAAAAGAGCGTCACCAGGACTCGGAGCCTCACCCCATCATGCCGCTTTTTCTTGTCTCGGTGCTTGCTTTCTTCCGGCTTTTGGGTATTAGCCCGCGCTTGCCTTCGGACGACTGACCGTCCTCCGCATGCATGAAGAAAGCCGGAGGGGTGTGTCGCATGGGGCGCGCATCAGCGATCGGCAGATGAGTAAAGGAAGCCAACATGCCGATGTACGAGCATGTGTTTCTGGCGCGCCAGGACCTGTCCCAGGCCCAGGTGGACGCGCTGGCCCAGACCGCAACCGAGATTGTCGAACAGAACGAAGGCAAGGTCACCAAGACCGAGACCTGGGGTCTGCGCAACCTCGCCTACAAGATTCAGAAGAACCGCAAGGCGCACTTCGTTCTGCTGAACATCGAAGCCCCCGCCGGCGTCGTTGCCGAGCTGGAGCGTCAGACTTCGATCAACGAAGACATCATCCGTTACCTGACCGTGCGCGTCGACGAGCTGGAAAGCGGCCCGTCGGTGATGATGCGCAAGCAGGACCGCGAACGGCGCCCGCGCCGCGATCGCGAAGCCTGAGACAGAAAGGGATAACGACACATGGCACGCCCATTTTTCCGCCGCCGCAAGTCCTGCCCGTTTTCGGGCAAGAACGCTCCCGCCATTGATTACAAGGATGTGCGCCTGCTTCAGGGCTTCATGTCCGAACGTGGCAAGATCGTCCCCAGCCGCATCACCGCGGTTTCCGGCAAGAAGCAGCGCGAGCTGTCCAAGGCCATCAAGCGCGCTCGCCATATCGGCCTGCTGCCGTACATCGTGAAGTAAGGAGCAAGGGACATGCAGATCATTTTGCTCGAACGGATCGAGAAGCTGGGCTCGATCGGTGACGTCGTCACCGTCAAGGACGGCTATGCCCGCAACTTCCTGTTGCCCAACAAGAAGGCGCTGCGCGCCAACGAAGCCAACCGCAAGGTGTTCGAAGCCAATCGCGAGCGCATCGAGGCCGAAAACCTCGCCAAGCGCGACGAAGCAGCCAAGCGCGCCGAGTCGGTCGACGGCATGCAGGTCGTTTTGATCCGCGCCTCGTCGAACAGCGGCCAGCTTTATGGTTCGGTGTCGGTCCGCGACATCGCCGATGCGCTCAACGCCGATGGTGCCAATGTCACCAAGGCGATGATCATCCTGGAGCGCCCGATCAAGACGCTGGGCGTGTTCCCGGTCAAGATCGCGCTGCACCCGGAAGTGTCGGTCAGCGTTACCGTCAACGTCGCACGCAGCGACGACGAGGCCGAGCTGCAGAAGGCCGGTGTCGACGTGATGGCGCAGATGTTCGAGGAAGACCAGGCTCCCGCCGGCTTCGTCGAAAAGTTCGACCCCAATGCCGAGCCGGGCACCATCCCGGTTGACGAGCCCGAAGAAGGCGAAGGCGAAGACGCCGCCGCCTGATCGGACGATCACGGTTCAAAAAGGCCGGGTTCCAGCGATGGAGCCCGGCCTTTTTTGTGGTTGCATCCTGCCCAGCCCGGGGAGAGTGCAACAAGCGCTCATTGCGCCGGTGGGCTCACCACCTCTTGGTTGAAGCGCTGCGCCAGCACGACGAAATTGGTCACCTCGCGCCGCAGCGTGCCCCGCTTCACACCGAAATCGCTGATCAGATAGCGCGCGACAAAGGGTTCGCCTGCCACCGACACGCCCGCCTTGCTGAACTCGTACAGCCGGTTGAAGTCGCCTGCGGCCTGCGCAAGATTCTGCGGATTGCGTTCTGCTGGCTTGGGCCAGAAGGCCAGCATGTACAGCCCCTGGCACTGGGTCGGCTGGTTCGGCGGGCAGGCGGTGAAGAACATGTTGATGCGCAACTGGCCGAAGCTTGCCTCGACGAACGGACGGCCCTCGGGCGTCTGCCGGTCGGCGATCGAGACGCCATTGCCGAATGGCGCCAGGATTTCGCGCACGCTGGTCGGGGTAAAGGCGGTCACCTCCACCTTGTCATCGGCATTCCCCTGCTGTTGCTGTGCCATGACCGGGGCTGCCGCCGCCAACGCCAGTGCTGCCGGTATCAGCAATCTGCCAGCGCGAATCTGCCTGCCTGTACCTGTCATCCGTCCACTCCATCCCGCACCAACCGACCCGTGGGCATCATAAGCGGTGTGCGACGGCGCATGCAACCGCCTGAAATCTCGCGCTCGGCGAGCATCGACAACAGTAATGACAGTGCCATCTGGAGTCGTTAAGAGCTTAACATGAGCACTATCGAAACGATCATCACCCAGCTTGCCGACCATTACGAGCAGTCGGTCCACACTCTCCAGACCGCGATCCGCGCCTTTGTCGAGAACGGCACGCCGCCCGATCCGGCGCTGCGCGCGAACGGAGCGTTCAGCTATCCGTGCCTGCGAATCGAATATGACGGCAACGAACGCGGGGCGGCGCCAGGCCTGTCCTTCGGCCGCCTCAACGCGCAGGGCGTGTACACCACCACGGTCACCCGCCCGCGCATGTTCGCCGACTATCTTACCGAGCAGCTGACCCTGCTCAGCGACAATTACGATGTCGTCATGTCGGTAGAGCCGAGCGACCAGGAAATCCCCTTCCCTTACGTGCTCGACGGCATTTCCGGGCCGGAGCTGGGCGGCATCACGCCGCTCGAGCTGGCGCGCTATTTCCCGACCACCGAGCTCGCCGATATCGGTGACGAGATCGCCGACGGCTTCCTGTCGTTCGGCTATGGCGGCGAAAGGCCCTTGTCGCTGTTCGACGGGCTGCGCACCGATTTCTCGCTGGCGCGCCTGCGTCACTATACCGGCACCCCGCCCGAGCATGTCCAGCGCTTCATCCTGTTCACCAACTATCACCGCTATGTCGATGAATTCGTGGGCTGGGCGTGCAGCCAGATCGGCAAGGGCCATTATACCGCGCTGTCGGGCGCAGGCGGGCTCTATACCGACCAGCCGGGCGCGGACCCCAGCCAGCTGGTCGCGGACAGTGCGTGGCGCAGGCACCAGATGCCCGCCTATCACCTGATCGCGCCCGATTTCGGCGGCATCACCCTGGTCAATATCGGCGTCGGGCCTTCGAACGCCAAGACGATCACCGATCACCTCGCGGTGCTGCGCCCCGAGGTGTGGCTGATGATCGGCCATTGCGGCGGCCTTCGCCCGACGCAGCGGATCGGCGATTATGTGCTCGCGCATGCCTATCTACGCGACGACCATATCATGGACGAGGTGCTGCCCCCCGAAATCCCGATCCCGCCGATCGCCGAGATCCAGCAGGCCCTGGCAGAGGCTGCGGAGGAAATTTCCGGCACCAGCGGCGCGGACCTCAAGCGGCGGATGCGCACCGGCACGGTCGTCACCACCGACGACCGCAACTGGGAACTGCGCTATTCGACCAGCGCGCTGCGCTTCTCGCAGTCGCGCGCGGTGGCGATCGACATGGAAAGCGCGACCATCGCCGCGCAGGGCTATCGCTTCCGTGTGCCGTACGGAACGCTGCTGTGCGTGTCGGACAAGCCGCTGCACGGCGAGCTGAAGCTCCCCGGCCAGGCGAATCGCTTCTACGAGGAGGCGATCGCGGCGCACATGCAGATCGGTATCCGCACCTGCGAAATGCTGCGCAACGAAAGCAATTCGCTACACAGCCGCAAGCTGCGCGCGTTCAACGAGCCGCCGTTCCGGTAGGGAGGAGGAAATGCAGCTGACGGGCAGGGTTTCAGGCGTTTTGGCGCTTGGCGTGTTTTGTGTTCTGGCCTTGCCGGCAAACGCCTTGGCGGTTGAGACGAAGGAGGTTGACGAAAGCCAGTTGCGTTTCCCAATCTATCCTGCACGAGGCCCCCAGCCCGAGAAACGGGCAGCGAAAGTCGGCTTTGCCAGCAACGGGTTCGATCTGCCTGAAGGAAACTGCAAGGTTATCGAATCCAGTGGTGACAGCGAAGCGGACAAGCAAGCTTGCCGTTCTGTAAATTTCTTTGCCACGCCCCCTGGCAAGATGGCGATCGTCAGCACTCCGGTTTGGACCTTTCCCAAAATCAGCGGCGAGTTTGTGAGGCCCAAGCTGCTGAACGGCCACAAGTTCGGCACCAGCATTTATCCTGATGCGGCCCTGCGTGGAGGGCAGCAGGGAACTGTTGTCTTTCGGGTTCTGGTTGGCCTGGATGGCAAGGTGGGGGGCTGCGAAATAGTGGGTTCAAGCTCATATAGGATGCTGGATAACGCGACCTGCAAAACGGCGGCAAAGTTTCGGTTCAGCCCTGGAACGTTGGATGGCCAAGCGGTCGAGAGCTTCTACATGTCGACCATAATGTTCTACAAAGGGGCAGGCCCTCGATCGAAGCCGCGCGAGTTACCGTAACATCTGCATATATTTGCAGGTATGTATTGACCTAGTTTAGCGGATAGCCATACTCGATGGCATGCCGCACCGTGTTCCAGTCGCCCGCGAACTCGCCGAGGTCTTCAAGCTGATCGCGCATCCGGACCGGATTCGCCTGATCGAGGAGCTTCGCACCGGCGAATGCGATGTCACCACGCTGGCGGAAAAGCTCAACCTTCCGCCGACGCGTCTTTCCCAGCATCTCAGCCTGCTGCGCACCGCACGCATGGTCGAGGAACGGCGCAATGGCCGTCAGCATCTCTATCGCCTGGCCCAGCCGCAGATTGCCGGCTGGATCACCGACGGGCTCGCCTTTGTCGAAGCCCGTGCCCCTGCGGCCTTGGCCGGAGATTTGCGCGAGGTGCGTGAACTCTGGTCCTGATCAAACTAACCCTTAAGCCTCAATAAGGAGCCTCCCCATGCCCCATTTCGCCGCCGGCGTCGTCCGCTTCCAGACCGAAGTCTTCCCCGAGAAGCAGGAACTGTTCGAAAGCCTGGCCAAGGGCCAGTCGCCCGAAGCGCTGTTCATCACCTGCTCGGACTCGCGCATCGAAACCGCGATGATCACCCAGACCGATCCGGGTGAGCTGTTCATCTGCCGCAACGCGGGCAATATCGTTCCGCCGCACACCAACCATACCGGCGGCATGACCGCGTCGATCGAATTTGCGGTCGCCGCGCTCAAGGTCCCTCACATCGTGATCTGCGGCCATACCGAATGCGGCGCGATGAAGGGTGCGATGAACCCCGAAGGCCTCGACAGCCTGCCGCATGTCCGCGAATGGCTGGGCTATTCGCGCGCTGCCGTGGAGGTGGTGAAGCATCTGGGCAGCAATCTCGATGATGCCGCCAAGATGAAGATGCTGCTCGAGCAGAATGTCATCCTGCAGCTCAACCATCTGAAAACGCACCCGTCGGTGGCGGCACGCCTGGCGGCGGGCGATCTGCAGCTGCACGGCTGGGTCTATGACATTCGCACCGGCGACGTCACCGCCTATGACGAGGCGACGGGCAAGTTTGCCCCGGTGCACGAACATTATGCGAGCGAAATGGCCGCATTGGCGCTCGAAAAGCATCAGTGCGCCGCCTGATCGGAACCTGAGAAACGCCTCATTCAAGGACCCTGGTCATGACTGCAGCAACCGCCCAGATGGGTGAACTCGAGACGATGAAGCGGAGCTGGCCACAGGACCTGCTCGCTTCGGTCGTCGTCTTTCTGGTGGCGCTTCCGCTCTGCCTTGGCGTCGCCATCGCATCGGGCGCGCCACCCGCGCTCGGTCTGATCACCGGCATTATCGGCGGCCTGGTCGTCGGCTCCCTGGCGGGCTCGCCGCTGCAGGTCAGCGGCCCCGCCGCAGGGCTCGCGGTGCTGTGCTATCAGCTGGTGCAGGAACAGGGCCTGATCATGATGGGCGTCGTCGGCCTGATCGCCGGCGCGCTCCAGTTGCTCGCCGGGATCGCCCGGCTCGGCCAGTGGTTCCGCGCTATCTCACCTTCGGTCATCCACGGCATGCTCGCCGGGATCGGCGTGCTCATCCTGGGCTCGCAGTTCCACGTGATGATCGATGACAGCCCGCGCGGCAGCGGCATCCAGAACCTGATCTCGATTCCTGAGGCGATCTACAAGGCCATCTTCCCGATGGCGATGGACAGCCATCATCTGGCTGCGATCACGGGCGTAGCGACCATCGCGGCGATCCTGCTCTGGAACCAGTTCAAGCCCAAGCAGCTGGCTGTGGTCCCCGCGCCGCTGATCGCGGTGATCGTCGGCACGATGGTGGCGGCCTTTGCCGGGTTCGACATCAAGCGCGTCACCGTGCCCGACAATATCATTGCTTCGCTCAACATCCCGACCATGGAAGCGCTGCAGCGCGGCCTGACCATGGAAATCCTGCTGCTCGGCGTGGTCTTCGCCTTTGTCGCCAGCGCCGAAACGCTGCTGTGCGCCACGGCGGTCGACCAGATGCACACCGGGCCGCGCACCAAGTACGACAAGGAACTGCGCGCGCAGGGCATCGGCAACATGCTGTGCGGGGCGGTCGGTGCACTGCCGATGACAGGCGTGATCGTGCGTTCGTCGGCGAATGTCCAGGCAGGAGCCAAGTCGCGTCTTTCTGCGATCATGCACGGCGGGTGGATCCTGGCGACCGTCGTCGCCCTGCCCTGGCTGCTGGCGCTGATCCCGACCGCCGCGCTCGCCGCGATCCTCGTCTATACCGGCTACAAGCTGGTCAACATCGCGCAGATCAAGAAGATCGCTTCCTATGGCCGCGTCGAGCTGGCGATCTATTTCGCCACGCTGGGCGGCATCGTGGTGTTCGATCTGCTCACCGGCGTGATCATCGGCTTCGTGCTGGCAACGGCCAAGGTCGTCTATACGTTCACGCATGTCCGGGTCGATCTGGAGGATGACGAGATGGCAGGCCGCACCGACGTGTTCCTGCACGGATCGGCGACCTTCTTCTCGATCCCGCGCCTCGCCAGCGTGCTGGAAACCGTGAAGCCGGGACGGGAAGTCCATGTCCATGTCGAGCATCTCGACCATATCGACCATGCCTGTCTCGACATGCTGGGCGCGTGGGAAAAGCAGCACAAGGCAACCGGCGGCAGCATGGTGATGGAGTGGCAGGATCTGCACGACCGCTATGCATCGCCCTATCAGAAGATGCAGGATGCCGCAGACAGCCCCGGTACCGGCCCGGGAGACGGGCCAAAAAAAGCCAGGCCGGTGCTTGAGCCGGCGGCCTGATCCCGGGCCTTACCCCAGCAGCAACACATGCAGCGGCCGCCGGAGCAATCCGGTGGCCGTTTGCATGTCCAGTCGTCGAAAGAAATCGCACCCGGGTCGGATCGCGAGGGAACATTCTGCCTGTATCGGCGTAATCAATCCGGTGCAGGGGACCTAATTACCTTATTGTACAAGGAGATCACCATGAGTGATGCCATCAAGACCGCCGCTGAGCGGATCAAGACCGACGCATTGAACCTGGCCGAGCGTGCGCGCTCCGAAGCCGCCAGCGCCTTTGCATCGGTCAATCAGAACCGTGACGAGCTTCGCGCCAAGGCGACCGAAACTGCCCGGCTGGCGGGTGAAGTGATCGCGGAAAATGCGCGCATTGCTTCCGATCTCGCCAAGCGCAACGCTTCGGCCGCTGCCGCGATCATCAGCGACAATGCAAAGTCGCTGACCACCGAAATGGGTCCGTTGCGCGACAAGGCCGACGAACTGGCGCAGAATGCCAGCGAGCGGCTCTCCGTCGTGGCCCGCGAGCTGTCCGAGAAGGTCAGCGAAAACAGCCGCTATGCCGCCCGACAGGCCAAGGCACATCCGGCGCTGACGCTCGGTCTGGCAGCAGGTGGCATCGCACTGATTGCAGCGGCCATCGCCCTGTCGCGCCGCGGCAAGCAGGCAGCTGCCACCGCTGCAGACGAAAATAGCGATTATGTCGATCAGAACGTTGTTCCCTCGACCACGAGCGCCGCAGGGGCGCCCTATAACGTTCACTGATTGACCGACAGTCAGGCGCAGCGCGCGATTCCCTCACGCGCGGTGTCTCGGGGCCTGTGTTCCAGATAGAGGCGCCCCCCGCTTCAGGAAGACAGGCCCCAAATTTTCCACTCCATCAACCAGCAAGGGCAAGCGAGACGGCCTTCCAGCCGCGTCGCTTGTCCTTGGTGCTAGATGATGGGGTTCTGACAGGCGCGGCTCACCAGCCGCACTGCTTGCCCTTGTTCTGCTCCTTGAGCCAGGTCTGCAGCGGCGCGAAATATTCGACCAGCGCCGTGCCGTCCATCTCGCGCATGCCGGTAAACGCCTCGAGCGCGTCGGGCCAGGGCTTGGATGCACCCATTTCCAGCATCGCGTTCAGCCGGTTGCCCACTTCCTTGTTACCATAGAAGCTGCAACGATGGAGCGGCCCCTTCCAGCCCGCGATGTCGCAGGCCGCCTTGTAGAACTGGAACTGCAGGATGCGCGCGAGGAAATAGCGGGTATAGGGCGTGTTGCCGGGGATATGGTATTTAGCGCCCGGATCGAACGCATCGGCAGGCCGCTCCGCCGGGGGCACGATGCCCTGATATTGCAGGCGCAGTGCCGTCCAAGCATCGTTATAGTCGGCGGGCTTGATCGAGCCATCGAACACGCCCCAGCGCCAGCGATCGACCAGCAGGCCGAAGGGCAGGAACGCGAGCTTGTCCATGCCCTGGCGCAGCAGCAGGCCAAGATCCTTGTCGGCACCCGGCACCTTGGCCTTGTCCAGCAGGCCGATCTCGACGAGATAATCTGGCGTGATCGAGAGGGCGACCATGTCGCCGATCGCCTCGTGGAAGCCATCGTTGGCACCGTCGAGATGCAGCGGATTCTGCTTGCTATAGGCCCGCTGATAGTAATTGTGCCCCAGCTCGTGATGGATGGTGGTGAAGTCGTCGGCATTCACCTTGATGCACATCTTGATGCGGATATCGTCCTTGTTGTCGATGTCCCAAGCGGAGGCATGGCACACGACCTCGCGGTCCTGCGGCTTCACGAATTGCGAGCGCTGCCAGAAGGTCTCGGGCAGCGGCGCGAAGCCCAGCGACGAGAAGAAGCCCTCGCCGCCCTTCACCATCTTGAGCGGATCGTAATTCTTCGCCTTGAGCAGCTCGGTCACGTCATAGCCGATATCGCCCGCGCCTGCGGGGGCCACGACGTCATAGATATTGCCCCATTCCTGCGCCCACATGTTGCCGAGCAGATCTGCGCGGATCGGGCCGGTCTTGGGCTGCACCGCATCGCCATATTTCTCGTTGAGCTTGGTGCGCGTGTAGCAGTGCAGATCGTCATAGAGCGGCTTGACCTGCTGCCAGAGCCTTTCGGTCAGCGCGGCGAACTCGTCGGCGCTCATATCATACTGGCCGCGCCACATCGCGCCGACATTCTTGAAGCCCAGTTCGCGTGCGCCCTGGTTGGCGATCTCGACCATGCGCGCATAATCGTCCTTCATCGGCGCGCCGACATTGTCGTGCCAGCTGACCCACATTTCCTTGAGCTTCGCCGGATCGCGCACGTCGCCCATCGCCGCCTCGATATCCGATCCGCTGACCGGCTTGCCGTCGAGCGTGCCCTTGCCCTTGCCATAGATCGACTGAAGCTCGGTCGCGATGGTGTTGAGCTCGGCCGCCGCGCCTTCGGTGGTCGGCGCGGGCAGCACGATGCCGCCGCGCAGCTTGTCGAGCTTGCGCCGCGTCTCTTCGCTCAGGCCCGGCACGTCCTTGTACTTCGCGGCCTCGAGCGCGAAACGCACCTGCATCTCGGTGCCCTTGGCCCCGACTTCGGCGGCGAGCGCGTTGGTATCGTCGGTCAGATAGGTCGAGTTGATCCAGAACACCCGGCTGGCCGAGACCGTGTAATCGAAGCCCTCCTTCTCCGCCGCAGCAACAAACGCCTCGGCATCGGCGGCGGTCGGCTTGGCCGCAGCGGCCTGCGGCGCGGCCTCCTCGGCCAGGGCAGCGGTGGGGACGGCCAGCGCGAACGCCAGCGCGGCGAGCGAAGTACGAATAATCATGTCGGGGCACCCTTAATATCGGTTATGCCCGGCAGGATTGAGCCTGGCACCCGGTCAGGTCAAGCGCATTCAACGCCTTACCCCGGCACTGCCTACCAGAGCACGCCCTTCACCTCCGCGAGCGGTTCGGGCGCAGGTTCGCCGAGCGCCTGGAGCAGGTCGATCTCGATCGTGCGGCACATCGCGCTCAGCGGCACGTCGTGCACGCTGTTGGCGAACGGATCGACCAGATCCTCGCCGATCTGCAGGATCGCGAGGAACATCAGCCCCGCCATGGTCGATCCGACCGGCGTCGCCATGCCCAGCGTCTCGACCAGCCCGATCGGAAGCAGGATGCAGAAGACGCGGGTGAACAGCGCCGGGAAGAAGCGATACTGCATCGGCAGCGGCGTGTTCTTGATCCGCTCCATCCCGCCCTGCGCGTTCGAGATATCGACCAGCACCGCCTCGATCTGCGCCTGCTGGATGGTGTCGATCTCGCCGATGCGCCGGGCATGCGCGACGAGATAGCCGGTGCCGTCATGGATCGCATTGGGCACGTTGCGCCGCTGCTTGACCAGATTGACCTCGTCGTCGGACAGCAGACGCTCGAGGTCCGGGCAGTCGTTCTGCCGCCGCAGCGCCGCGCGAAGGGCGTGGACATAGGCGATCTGTCGCGTGACGATATCGCGGCGGATTTCGCGTCCAGTCGCGGTGGCGTCATCGATGAACGCCAGCGCCGCGCGGGCGAGGCTGCGCGAGGCATTGATCATCTGCCCCCACAGCACCCGCCCCTCCCACCAGCGGGCATAGGCGGCGTTGTCCCTGAACCCCAGGAACAGCGCCAGCGCCGAGCCGAAAATGGTCAACGGCAGGCCCGGTGCCTTGAACGGCAGGAAATAGTAGACCACCGTTACCACCACATCCCAGACAAACAGCACGCTGAGCGGCTTCCAGACTTCCTGAAGGATGCGCGTGGCGCTGGGCGTCGAGGGGATGATCATGCGGTGGCCGTTCGAAATCTGGAGGATCGATCGGCAGCACTACCGCTGAGACTAACATTTGTTGCACCCGGCGGGGTGCAGGGGCGCAGATCAGTCCGCCAGGAACGCGATGATCTCGTCAGCCAGCGCCGGTTCGAGCACGCTCGACATGTGCGTGCCCTTGATCTCGCGATAGGTCGCATGTTTCAGCTGGCGGGCCAGCTCGGGCGCGGAGCCATTGTCCTGGTCGTCCGCGCCGCAGACCACCAGCACCGGCACGTCGCGCGCGACCAGCGCATCGGTATCGACCACGCCGAAACTGTCGAGCAGCAGGCGCGCCGCCACCGGATCGATGCCTTGGGTCTTCATGAAGGCGACCGCCATGAAATGCGGATCGCCGCGCTTGACCTCGTCGCGCCGGTCGATCGCGGTGACGAAGAAATCGCGCCGCCGCCCCCATCCGGTCAGCCCTTCCCAGCCCATGCCCGCCATGATCGCCTTGCGCGGTGTCACCCCGCTGGCGAGCAACTTCGCCGTCGTCCGCGCGCCGAGCGAAAAGCCGCCCAGATCGAAATCATCGAGCCCCAAAGTGTCGATCAGGAACAGCGCATCATCGACCAGCACATCATGCGGATAGGCTGCCGGATCATGCGGCGCACCGCTCTGCCCGTGCGCGCGTAGGTCGGGCATGATCACGCGATAGCCCGCCGCCGCGATCCTGCCGGCATGACCGAACTTGATCCAGTTGGTCTCCGCGCTGGAAAACAGCCCGTGCAGCAACAGCAACGGACGCCCCTCCCCCGTTTCGTGCACGGCAAGCTCGGTGCCGTCGAAGGAGCGGATGCGGGTGGTGGTGATGCTGGTGGCTGTAGCGGTCATCCCCGCTCTTTAAGGCCTGCCTGTTCCATGCGCCAGATGGCAAGTCCGATGCGGTCCTGGCCGAAAAAGGGTTCGCCCTGGAACACCAGGGTCGGCACGCCCCAGTGCCCGGCCATTTCGAGCGCTTCCTGATTGGCGGCGAGTTCGGCATCTAGCGCTTCGGCATCGGAAACCGCGATCGCGTCGAGCTCGGCGAGGTCGAGCCCCGCGCGTTCGGCGGCGTGCTTGAGGTGATCGCCCTCGTGCCAGTTTGCGGTGCCGCCCCAGATGAGCTGCGACACCTCGTCGCAAAAGGCGAGGCTCTTGCCCTTGCGCGCGGCGGCCTGGCCCATGCGGGTGATGCGATAGATATAGGGCTGGTCCGCCGCGATCGTCCGGGTCGCCATGTCCTGCACGATCGGATCGGGATTGGGCGGGAAGAACGGAATGCCCAGATATTGCGACAGGCGGAACACGTCGGTCAGCGTGTAGCGCAGCCAGCCGGGATGATTGCGCTCGAAGAATGTCGGCTCGCGCACCGCCAGCGGATAGACCGGGCGCAAATTGAGCTGCACGTCATACTGCGCCTCCATCGCGCGATAGCGGCGCATCGCAAGATAGCTATAGGGCGAGCGGAACGACCAGAAGATATCGGCTGTGAGTGTCATGTCACACAGACTGCCAAAAGATTGCGTTTGGCGCAAATGGAATTGTGCTGACTGCACTTCCATATAATGTCATATGCTATTATATCGCATGCCATGACAGACTCGGTTGGCTTTCTCCTCAACGATACCGCGCGGCTCTACCGCCGCACGCTCGATGGCATGTTGCGTGACCTCGGCATGACCAGCCTGCAATGGCGCACGGTCGCGCGGCTCAAGCGCGAACCGGGCATGCGGCAGAGCGAACTCGCCGATCTGCTCGAGGTCGAGCCGATCACCCTGTCGCGCATGATCGACCGGCTGGCCGATAGCGGCATGGTCTGTCGCAAGCCCGACCCCAATGACCGGCGCGCCTGGAACCTGTATCTCACCGACAAGACCGACGGACTGATCCGCCAGCTGGAAGTCGAAGCCAGGCGGGTCGAGGACCTGGCCTTTGCCGGGCTCAGCGAAGACGAACGCCAGATGCTCGCCGGGCTGGTCGAGCGCGTCCGCGCCAATCTTTCGCGCAAGGAGGCCGTCGATGCTTGACCGCGACGAACGCATATCGGTGAGCGAGGACATGATGGAAGTCGAACCGCCTCAGGGCGCACCCTCTCCCTTACCCGTCCAGCAACCGGCGGCGGAAAAGGCTCCGCGCAAGTGGCTGAAGCGGGCGGTGATGATCTCGGTCCCGCTCGCGCTGGCGGTGGCGGGCGGCTATTACTGGCTTTCGGGCGGGCGCTATGTCTCGACCGACAATGCCTATGTGCAGCAGGACAAGGTGGCGGTGACCTCCGAGGTCGGCGGGCCCATCATCGACGTACGCGTGCGCGAGAACATGGCGGTCAAGGCGGGCGACGTGCTGTTCCGCATCGATCCGCAGCCCTATGAACTCGCGGTGCGCCAAGCCGATGCCGATATCGCCGGGGCCGAAGTCTCGGTCGCGACGCTCGCCAGCGAGGCGCGCTCGACCGGCGTCGGCATTGCGGCGGCGCAGGATGCGATCGATTATGCCAGCATCGATCTGGAGCGGCAGCAGGCGCTGATGGCGCGCGGCTTTACCACCAAGGCGCGGCTCGACGAGGCCGAACGCCGCGTCCAGATGGCGCGCGAGCAATTGCGCGCGGCGCAGGCCGATGCCGCCGATGCCCGCGCGAAGCTGGCGACCGGCAGCGCCGTTCCTGGCATCAATCCCGCGATCGCGCAGGCGCGCGTGCGGCGCGACACCGCCGCGCTCAACCTCGCCCGCACCGTCATCCGCGCGCCGGTCAGCGGCCGCGTCGTCCAGGCCGATCGGCTGCAAAAGGGCCAGGCGATGGTCGTCGGGCTGCCCGCGCTGACGCTGGTGGTCGATGACCGCAGCTGGATCGAGGCCAATTTCAAGGAAACCGATCTCGATCACATGCGCGTCGGCCAGCCTGCCGAGGTGACGCTCGATGCCTATCCCGAGCTCAAGCTCACCGGACGGGTCGAAAGCATCGGCGCGGGCACAGGCGCGGAATTCTCGGTGCTGCCCGCGCAGAATGCGACCGGCAACTGGGTCAAGGTGACGCAGCGCGTGCCAGTGCGCATCCGGCTCGACAAGCCCGCCGATCGCCGCCTGATCGCAGGGCTCTCCGCCGAGGTCACGATCGATACCGGCGAGCGCAAGTAACCGGCGATGGCCAGCCGCGCCGCCCCTGCCCCCGCACGCCATGCCGCACCGCCGCCAGCCGCGCCTGCGGGCGATGTCGCCACGCTTCCCGTCAAGCACCACGGCCTGCTGACGCTGGCGGTGATGATGGCGTCGATCATGCAGATTCTCGACACCACCATCGCCAATGTCGCGCTGCCGCACATGGAATCGAGCCTGGGCGCGACATCCGAAACGGTGACCTGGGCGCTGACCAGCTATCTCGTAGCTTCCGCCATCGCGATCCCGATCACTGGCTGGCTGGCCGAGCGCATCGGGTCACGCAACCTGTTCATCTGGGCGGTGATCGCCTTCACGGCGTCCTCGCTGCTCTGCGGCGCGGCGACGGGCCTAGGCGAGATGGTTCTGTTCCGCGCTTTTCAGGGGATCAGCGCCGCGTTCATCGGCCCGCTGTCGCAGACCGTGCTGATGGACATCAACCCGCCCAGCAAGCAGGCCAAGGCCATGGCGCTGTGGGGCATGGGCATCATGGTCGGGCCGATCATGGGGCCGGTGATCGGCGGCTGGCTGACCGAGAATTACAACTGGCGCTGGGTGTTCCTGATCAACGTGCCACTGGGCATCGTCACGGTCATCCTGATGCTGTGGCTGTTGCCCAGCCGCCCGAAGACCGACCGGCGCTTCGACCTGTTCGGCTTCTCGATGCTGGCGCTGGGCCTGGCCAGCCTGCAGGTGATGCTCGACCGCGGCACCCAGCTCGACTGGCTGGACAGCACCGAAATCCTGGTCGAAGGCGCCATTGCCATCGGCTGTCTGTGGATGTTCGCGGTCCATATGGCCTGGGGCAGGCAACCGCTGTTCGACCGATCGCTGCTGGGCAATCCCAACATGTCCGCCGCCCTGCTGTTCATGCTGGTGGTCGGCATGGTGATGTTCGCCAGCATGGCGCTGCTGCCACCGATGCTGCAGCAGCTGTTCGGCTATACCGTGCTCGACACCGGCCTGCTGCTCGCGCCGCGCGGCTTCGGCATTCTCGTATCAATGGCGATTGCCGGCCGCCTGGTGACGAAAATCGACCCGCGCTATCTGATGGTCACCGGTGCCGCGATCTCGACCTATTCGCTGTACATGATGACCGGCTGGTCACTCGAGATGAGCTGGCAGCCGATGGTCGTCGCCGGATTGGTCCAGGGTCTGGGCATGGGGCTGGTGTTCATTCCGCTCAACATGACCGCGTTCGCCACCCTGCAGCCGCGCCATCGCACCGACGGGGCCAGCCTGCTCAACCTCTCGCGCAGCATCGGCGCATCGGTCGGCATCTCGGCCATGACCGCGCTGCTCGGCCGCAACATCCAGGTCAGCCACAGCGATCTTGCTTCGCATATCACCGACAGCTCGCTGTCGACGATCGATTCCAGTGTTGCCGAGCGGCTTGGTTCGGTCGGCGATGCGGCGATGGTGGCGATCAACGGCGAGGTGAACCGCCAGGCTGCGATGATCGCCTATATCGACGACTTCCACGCGATGATGATCGTCAACCTCATCGCCATCCCGCTGCTGCTGCTGCTCAAACGGCCGCCTGGCACGGCGAGCGCGCCGGTGCATATCGGGGAGTGAGGCTGCGGGACGGAAGGCGCATGGCCTGCCGTCCCGGCATCGTCAGCCCTTCTTGAGATGCCTGCGACCGAGCAGTTCGGCGATCTGCACCGCATTGAGCGCGGCACCCTTGCGAAGGTTGTCCGACACGCACCAGAGCGAAATGCCGTTCTCGACAGTGCTGTCATCGCGCACTCGGCTGATATAGGTCGCGCCATCGCCGACGCATTCGACCGGGGTGACGTATCCGCCGTCCTCGCGCTTGTCGACCAGCATGATGCCGGGCGCCTCGCGCAGGATCTTCTGCGCATCCTCGGCGGACAGCTCGTTCTCGAACTCGATATTAACCGCTTCCGAATGGCCGACGAACACCGGAACGCGCACGCAGGTCGCGGTCAACTTGATCTTGGGATCGAGGATCTTCTTGGTCTCGACCACCATCTTCCACTCTTCCTTGGTCGAACCATCGTCCAGGAACACGTCGATATGCGGAATGATGTTGAACGCGATCTGCTTGGTGAACTTCTTAGGCTCGGCGCTGTCGCCGACAAAGATGTTGCGCGACTGCTCGAACAGTTCGTCCATGCCTTCCTTGCCCGCGCCCGACACCGACTGATAGGTGGCGACGACGACGCGCTTGATGGTCGCGGCATCGTGCAGCGGCTTCAGCGCAACGACCAGCTGCGCGGTCGAGCAATTGGGGTTGGCAATGATGTTGCGCTGCGTATAGCCGTCGATCGCATCGGGGTTCACTTCGGGCACGATCAGCGGCACGTCGGGCTCCATGCGGTAGAGCGACGAATTGTCGATCACCACACAGCCCTGCGAGGCGGCCTTGGGCGCATAGATCTTGGTCGCGGCCGAGCCTGCGGCGAACAGCGCGATGTCCCAGCCGGTGAAATCGAAATGCTCGATATTCTGGACTTTGAGCATCTTGCCGGTTTCGCCGAACTCGATCATCGATCCCGTCGAGCGCGGCGAGGCGACCGCCGCAATCTCGGCAATCGGAAACTCGCGCTCTGCCAGGATGGCGAGCATTTCGCGACCGACATTTCCGGTCGCGCCGACAACGGCAACACGATAACCCACTTGATCTAACCTCCAGTGCAAATGCACCGGCGCGCCTAGCCCGTTACCCCCGGCAATACAAGCCGCGAGTGATCCGCATGCGACAGTCTGTGGCCAACTATTTCAAATTGGCGGTTACGCGTGCAACTAAATGACGCCACGCACGAAAAATCACACCAGAATATTGTTCATCGAAAGCACCGCTTGGGGCATCGCATCAAATGCTACGGTCATGCGATGGTCGGCGCTCTCGAACGGCAGCGTGCCGTGCCACAGATAGCTGGGGAAGATCACCAGACGTCCTTCGGCAGGTGCGACTATCCTGCGGGGTGCGAGATCCAGCCCGAACACGCTGTCGGGGACGCCGAACTGCAGCGCGCCCGCATTGTCGTCGCCGCGCGCGACTTCGGGCGGCAGGCTGATATAGCAAGCCGAGCTCAGCCAGCCCGCCGGATGGATATGGCTGACATGAAAGCCCTCGCTCGCCAGCCGCACCGACCAGGACCCGGCAAAGCGGATATCGTCGCCCATCCGTCCAAGGAAGGGATGATCCATGTCGAAGGACAGGTTTGCAAGCTGGCTGACAATCGCGTGATGGATCGATTGCTTGAGCCCCTGGATCGCGGGATGGCGCTTCTGGAACAGCAGGCCGCGCGTCTGCGTGCCGCCGCGAAGCGTCTGTTCCGCCGGATGCAGCTGCGTGGTGTGCAGCGCCTCGAGCACCGGCCTGAGATCGGCCAGGAAGCTCGCGATATCGCTCCAGCCCTCGGGAGCAGCGAGATCGACCGGCATCACGAACCGATCGTAATCGGCCAGCCAGGCTTCGCGCGGATCCCCCAGCAGCCGCCAGATGATCGTCAGCAACGACCAGGCGGACTGGTCGTCGCGGTTAAGCCGCGACGCTTCCAGGGCATGGACCTCAGCGGTTTTCGCGTCGCCTTGGGCCAGCAGCACATGCGCCAGGTTGAGCTGCGCACTATGGCTGTCCGGATGCGCGGCAACCAGCGCTTCCAGCCGGGGCTTTGCCGCTTGCCAGTCGCGCGCGGCAATATCGGCGGTGGCGCGCAGGAACAGCATGTCGGGCGTATCGCCGAACCTCGCCAGCGCCTCGTCGGCCCAGGCCCGCATCTGATCGACTTCGCCCAGTGCCTTGGCGGTCGCGATCGCAGACAGCCATAGCGGCCTGGATTCGGGCCGGTCACCCAGCGACGCCCGATAGCCGTTCAACGCCAGCGCACTGCCCCCTGTCAGCTGAGGCAGAAGCCGGGCGAAGGTCTCGTGCGCATCGAGAAACTCTGGGAAGCGGGCGATGACATCGCGATACTGGTCGATCGCCGCGTCATAACGGCCCAGCTCAGCCAGGAGATGCGCGCGCAACGTGTGGGTCTCGGGCAGGTCGATCCGGTGCCGCAGCGCCGCTTCCACCGCCGCCAGCGCTTCCTCGTGCCGATCGGTCTCACGCAAGGACACCGCCAGATTGTGCAGCGCGCGCCGGTCGTTCGACTTGGCACCGAGCACCGCGCGAAAGCCTTCGACCGCCGCATCATGGTCGCCGCGCGCCTGCGCCAGGGTGGCGCGCAACGAGGGCAGCCGGGCATCGTCCGGCTTGACCTTGGCCAGGTTGACCAGCGCCTGCTCGGCCAGGTCGTGCTCGCCGGTCCGGATCGCCAGCACGGCCATGTCATGCCACGCGTCGACATAGCCCGGTGCAAGGGCCGCCGCGCGATCGACCGCGCGCAGCGCCTCGGCAGGATTGCCCTGGGCGTCCAGCACTTCGGCATAGAGCTTCCACAGCTGCGGAATCATCGCGTCGGTCTCGATTGCCGTAGCCAGCGCCCGGCGGGCATCGTCGAGCCTGCCCAGCGCGCGATCGATCAGCGCGCGCACGAACAGGCAATCGGGATGCGCCTGGTCGGCGGGCGGCAGGCCGTAAAAGGTCAGCCGGGCGGCAGCGGCATCGCCCGCCTTGAGTTGCGCCATGGCGCGGGGAATGATCTGCTGTGCGGGTCCGGGAGGTAGTGCCATGGCGCATCCCTGCGCAAAGCTGCGCCCGAGCGCAACGAAAAAGGGCGGCCCTGCGGACCGCCCTCTTGCCTGTGTCAGACCTGTCTGAAAAGGTTCAGCCCTCGGCCGAATCCTTGGCCGGACGGTTGTCGCGACGCTCGGCGATGCGGGCGCGCTTGCCGGTCAGGCCGCGCAGATAATAGAGCTTCGCACGACGCACGACACCGCGACGGACGACGGTGATCGAATCGATGTTCGGCGAATAGAGCGGGAACACGCGCTCGACGCCTTCACCGAACGAGATCTTGCGCACGGTGAAGTTGGAGCCCAGGCCCCGGTTCGAGCGTGCGATGCACACGCCTTCGTAATTCTGGACGCGGGTGCGGTCGCCTTCGACCACGCGCACGCCGACGCGAACGGTATCGCCAGCCCGGAAATCGGGGATGGACTTCTTCGACTTGAATTCCTCGATAGCTTCCGCTTCGAGCGTCTGGATAAGGTTCATCGACCTGTCCTCATGTTTTTCGCCGCGCACCAGAGGGCGACCGATCCGGAGTGCCCCCATGGCGCTCCCAAAGATCCGGCCGCCTTAGCCGTGTGATCTCCGCGGCCTGGGCTTCGCGCCAGGCCCGGATTTTCGCGTGATCCCCCGATCGCAGCACTTCGGGGATCGCACGCCCTTCCCATATCTGAGGTCGGGTGTAGTGCGGATATTCGAGCAAACCGTTCTCGAACGATTCTTCGTCTCCGCTGGAAGACGCGCCCATTACATCGGGCAATAGCCGAACGCAAGCGTCAAGCAGCACCAAAGCCCCGGTTTCTCCGCCCGAAAGCACGTAATCGCCGATCGAAATCTCCTCGATCGGGCGCGCCTCGAACAATCGCTGGTCGAATCCTTCGAATCGCCCGCAAAGGATCGTCACGCCCGGCCCTGCCGCGAGCTGACGTACGCGCGCCTGGGTGAGCGGCGCGCCGCGCGGCGTCATCGCGATCACGGGGGCTTGCGGGGAGCGCTCGAGCGCGTGATCGACAGCGCTGGCGAGCACATCGGCGCGCAGCACCATCCCTGCCCCGCCGCCGGCTGGCGTATCGTCGACACTGCGGTGCTTGTCGGTCGCGAAGTCGCGGATCTGGATGGCATCGAGCGACCACCGCCCTTCGCTGAGCGCGCGCCCGGCGAGGCTATGACCCAGCGGCCCGGGGAACATCTCGGGATAGAGCGTGAGGACTTGGGCGGCGAAGGTCATTGGGTCCAGTTCTCGACCTTCAGGCCGGGAATATCGGCGAAATCGCCTTCGTTGTTGGTCACGACGGTTGCGCCGATGCTCAGCGCATGCGCGGCCAGCAGCCGGTCGAAACGGGCGCGCTTGAAAGGCAGCTGTGCATAGGCTCGAGCGGCTGCCTCATCGAAGGGCTGAATGGGCACCGCTGCCACAAATGCTGCCAATGCTTGCGGGGTCGGGGGTTTCCCCATCGCCATTCCTAAAACTATTTCGGCGTAGCTGATCGCTGACAAACCTATAGATCCTGGGCTCAACTGCGCCAATCTTTGGCGGAGCGGGGGGTGCTGGCCCGTCGTGGCAAATATCGCGGAATCGGAATCAATCAGATACTCGATCTGGCTCATGATTTGGTTTCACTGGGCCGAGGATCGAAATCTTCCCTGGGCGAAGGCACATGAACCATTGGGGCAGCCTTGCCCCAAAAGCTGCTCACATCAATCTTGGCAGTCGTTAGAGGGATGGGCTCGATCGTCAGCTTCCCGTCCTCATCGGTAACCGTCCATTCCCGGTCCGGCTCGATGCCCAGCGCGGCAGGCATGCGGATCGCGACGGAGTTGCCCGACTTGAAGCTCTTTGCGCGATATTCCTTGCCCATCAGAGCCTCCTGTATATACGTGGTGTATATACTATTCCGCCCAGACCGGGTCAATGACGACGCGGGAATCGTCGATCTCGCCGGCGATCACCGGCACCATGAAGCTCTTGCCGTCGTCGCGGACGATATCGAGCACATCGCCCGCGCCGAAATTCTCGACCGCCTGCACCTTGCCGAGCGGCTGGCCGCTTTCGGACACCACGGGCAATCCGATCAGATCGGCATGATAATATTCGTCCTCGCCCAGCGGCGGGAGCGCGGAACGGGGAACGGTGAGTTCGGTGCCGCGCGCGGCTTCTGCCGCGTTGCGGTCTGCGATCTCGGCAAAGCGCGCGATGCCGAGGTCCTTTTGCGGGCGCAGCGACTTGAGCGTCAGCGCGCCGTTGTTGAAGCTCTTGTGCGCCTTCAGCGCATCGAGCCCCGAGCCGAAGAGCTTCACGCGCACCTCGCCGGTCACGCCATGCGCGCCGACGATCACGGCCAGGGTGATGGGGCGATCAGACATTGCAGAACCGGAACCGGAGTGGTCGTACAGGACCACTCCGGCTCAGTCGATCAGCCTTCAGCCTGTTCGGCAGCAGCTTCTTCGGCCGGAGCTTCTTCAGCAGCCGGAGCTTCGGCAGCGGCCTTGGCGGCTTCTTCGGCTTCAGCCAGCTTGGCCGCCTTTTCCTCGGCGCGTTCCTTGGCCTTTTCGCCCGGCTCGCCCTTCTTCGGGTTCACGGTTGCCTTGCGCTCCTTGAGGCCGGCGGCATCGAGGAAACGGGCAACACGATCGGTGGGCTGCGCGCCGACCGACAGCCAGTGCTTGGCGCGCTCTTCGTTGATCTTCACGCGCTCGCCAGAATCCTTGGCGAGCAGCGGGTTGTAGGTGCCGATCTGCTCAAGATACTTGCCGTCGCGGGGCGCGCGGCTGTTGGCGACGACGATCTTGTAATAGGGGCGCTTCTTGGAACCGCCGCGCGACAGACGCATGGAAATCGACATTGTAGAACCTTACCTTTCTGATGAACTTGAAAAACGAAATCACTTCTTCTTGTTGAAATTCTGGAAACCGGGAGGAAGCCCGCCGGGAAGACCCGGAAGCCCGCCGGCAATGCCCTTGCCGCCACCGCCGCCGAGCAGCCCGGCAATGTCGTCCTCGGTCGGCATCTTGCCGCCGCCAAGGCCACCCATGCCGCCGTCTCCGCCACCACCGCCGCCACCGAACATGGCGGCGAGGCCCTTCAGTCCGCCCATCTTGCGGATCTTCTTCATCGCGCCTTCCATCTCCTGGTGCATCTTGATCACCCGGTTGACGTCCTGCACGGTGGTGCCCGATCCCTTGGCGATGCGGATCTTGCGCTTGGCGTTGAGCAGGCCGGGCTTCTCGCGCTCCTTGGGCGTCATCGATCCGATGATCGCGTCCATGTGCACCAGCACCTTGTCCTCGATGCCGCTCGCCTGCATCGCTGCCTTGGCCTTTTTCATGCCCGGCATCATGCCCGCCAGCGCGCCGAGGCCGCCCATCTTGGTCATCTGCCGCAACTGGGTGCGCAGGTCGTTCATGTCGAACTGACCCTTGGCCATCTTGGCGGCGAGCTTGTCGGCGTCTTCCTTCTCGACCGTCGCCGCCGCCTTCTCGACCAGGCTGACGACATCGCCCATGCCCAGGATGCGGCCCGCGACACGGCCCGGATGGAACGGCTCGATCGCGTCCATCTTCTCGCCCATGCCGACGAACTTGATCGGACGGCCGGTGACGGCCCGCATCGAGAGCGCCGCACCGCCGCGCGCATCGCCATCCATGCGGGTGAGCACCACGCCCGTCAGCGGCACCTGATCCGAGAAGTTCTGGGCGACGTTGACCGCGTCCTGACCGGTGAGCGAGTCGACGACGAGCAGGATTTCCTTGGGCGTCGCCTCGGCAGCCACCGCCTTCATCTCGTCCATCAGCTGCTGGTCGACATGCAGACGGCCCGCGGTATCGAGCATCACGACGTCGAACGACTGCAACTTGGCCGATTGCAGCGCGCGCCGCGCGATATCGACCGGCATCTGGCCCGCGACGATCGGCAGTGTGGCGACATTGATCTGCTCGCCCAGCACCTTGAGCTGTTCCTGCGCCGCCGGACGCTGCACGTCGAGCGAGGCCATCATGACCTTCTTGCCGCGCTTTTCCTTGAGCAGCTTGGCGATCTTGGCGGTGCTGGTGGTCTTGCCCGATCCCTGCAGACCGACCATCATGATGACGGCGGGCGGCGCGACCGCGAGATCGAGATCGCTGGCTTCGGAGCCCAGCATCTCGGTCAGCGCGTCGTTGACGATCTTGACGACCTGCTGGCCCGGCGCGACCGACTTGAGCACCGCCTGGCCGACAGCCTGTTCGGTGACGGTGTTGATGAAATCGCGGACGACCGGAAGCGCGACATCGGCCTCGAGCAGCGCGATGCGGACCTCGCGCATCGCGGCGCGGACGTCCTCTTCCTTCAGCGCGCCGCGTCCGCGCAGCCGGTCGAACACGCCGCCAAGGCGATCAGTCAGATTATCGAACATATCCGCTTCTCCTTCTGTCCGCCCAGATGGCTGCCCGCACCGGTACGATCAAGGACACCCCGGACTGCCGCACGCCAAACGCAAAAATCGCCGGTGGGCGAAACCTCGCCGACCGGCGCGCGCATGAACCGACAAGGCGGTATAAGCGGCTGAACTGGGTGCCATGAACGCAGAACCTGCGCGCAAGGCTGACGCGCCCCTAGAGCAGCTTGCCTCATTTGGCAAGCCCCGACTATCAAGTCGCCGAGCAACCCTGCCGCGCGGAAGCCAGCGTTAACCGGCAATTTACCACCGCATCCCGCAGATTTCCGCGCCTCACCCCCATATTGGCGGTATTCGCATAAACACTCTTTTAACGATCCTTGCTTAGGTTGCCACCATTCGACCGGACTCCACGTCTCGGTTGAGGGGAATGATTGTGCCGCATGAGACCATCGCCAATCCGGGCAACCGCCGCACCGACGATCTGAGCGGGCGCGTCACGCGCAGCCGCGATTTCGTTGCCGGCGGTATCATGACGGCGGCCATCGTCATGTTCATCGGCACGGCCGGCAGCATCATGCCCGACGCGATCCGCCACTATAACGGCGCCGCCGTCTCGCCCAACAGCATTGCGGTCAGCGCGCTGCTGCTCAACATCGCACTGATCATCTTCGGCTGGCGGCGCTATAGCGAACTGCATCGCGAGATCGCCCACCACAAGAATGCCGAGGAACAGGCCAAGACGCTCGCTGTTACCGATCCGCTGACCGGCTGCCTCAATCGCCGCGCGATCGGCGAGGCCACGGCCAGCCTGATCGCGCAGGCCACGCGGCGCGACATGACCGTCGCGTACCTGATGCTCGATCTCGACAACTTCAAGAATATCAACGACATCCAGGGCCATGACGCGGGCGACAAGGTCTTGGTCGAGGTGGCACGGCGGCTCAAGGCGACGATGCCCCCCAACAGCCATGTCGCACGACTGGGCGGCGACGAGTTCGCCTGCACCTTCATTTTCGACGCGGACTTCCCCGAGACCGTGCAGCGCGTTGCCGAAGACCTGATCGAGCAGGTCAGCAAGCCGATCACCGGCCCGGCCAGCAGCGGCACCGCCGAACTCACCGTCACCGCCTCGATCGGCATCGCCCGCGCCGATCAGTGCAACAACAGCCTCGACGTGCTGATGCGCCGCGCCGATATCGCGATGTACGCCAGCAAGAAGCACGGACGGAACCGCTATTGCTGGTTCGATCCGCGCATGGAGAACGAGGTCCAGTTCCGCAACAAGATCGAATCGGGCATGCGCGTGGGCATCGGCCGCGGCGAGTTCGTGCCCTATTACGAACAGCAGATCGATCTCAACACCGGCACATTGATCGGTTTCGAGGTGCTGGCACGCTGGAATTCGCCCGAGCTCGGCCAGGTCTCGCCCGACATCTTCATCCCGATCGCCGAGGATACCGGCATGATCGGCGACCTTTCCGCCTGTGTCATCCGTCAGGCGATGGAAGATGCGCGCGGCTGGGACCAGAGCCTTTCGATCTCGGTCAATATCTCGCCCGTGCAGCTGCGCGATCCGTGGCTGGCGCAGAAGATCGTCAAGCTGCTGGTCGAGACGGGCTTTCCGGCCAGCCGGCTGGAAATCGAGATCACCGAAAGCTGCCTGTTCGAGAATATGGGCCTGGCGCAGTCGATCATCGGCAGCCTCAAGAACCAGGGCGTGCGCGTCGCGCTCGACGATTTCGGCACTGGCTACAGCTCGCTGGCGCATCTGCGCGCGCTGCCGTTCGACCGGATCAAGATCGACCGCAGCTTCGTCACCTCGATGAACGAGAGCAAGGAAAGCCGTGCCATCGTCCAGACCATCGCGTTGCTGGGCGAGTCCATGGGCCTGCCGATCACCGCCGAAGGCATCGAGGATGGCGACTTGATCGCGCATCTCGCCGAGATCGGCTGCGCCAAGGGCCAGGGTTTCCATTTCGGCCAGCCGCTGTCGGTCGAACAGGCACGTCGCCTGCTGGCCGAGCGCAACCTGCTCGGCCTGGGCTGGACACCCCAGCCGGCGGTCAACGCAGAGCCCGAACAGTTCACCGAACCGCAGCTGCGCGCCGCGCGCGGCGAGTGATCGCGCTTCCCTCACGGGCGCACCCGCGTTAAAGCGCCGCCATGGCGCAACACCGCTTCCACAAGATGCATGGTCTCGGCAATGACTTCGTCATTTTCGATGCCCGCGAACACGATCTCGCCCTGCGCGGCGATCAAGCGCGCGCGCTGGCCGACCGGCATCGCGGCATCGGCTGCGACCAGCTGATTGTCATGCGCCCTTCGCAGCGCGCCGATTTCTTCATGCAGATCTTCAATCAGGATGGCAGCGAGGCCGCCGCCTGCGGCAATGCCACGCGCTGCGTCGTCGCGCTGGCGGGGCGCGACGTCACGATCGAGACCGGCGCGGGTCTGCTCGGCGGGACAATGGCCGATAGTGCCGTGACAATCGACATGGGCCTGCCCGGCCTCGACTGGAACGCCATTCCGCTGGCCTATGCTATGGACACGCTGACCATGCCGGTGGGTTGGGAAGATCTGGCCGATCCGGTCGCGGTCAGCATGGGCAATCCGCACGTCATCTTCTTCGTGGCCGATACCCATGCCGTCGAGCTCGAACGGCTGGGGCCGATGATCGAGCATGACCCGCTCTTCCCCGAACGCGTCAACGTCAATGTCGCGCATCTCGCAGACGATGGCCTGCACCTGCGCGTGTGGGAACGCGGCGCAGGGCTGACCCAGGCCTGCGGCACCGGCGCGTGCGCCACCGCCGTCGCCGCGATCCGACGCAAGCTCGTGACCGGCCCGGTGCCCGTTCACTTGCCCGGCGGTACGCTGATCATCGACTGGCAGCCTGGCGGCCATGTGCAGATGACCGGCCCCACCACCCATGTCTTTACCGGCGAGATCGACCTCTGACGATCATGGCCGATACCGCCGCCCCTGTCCTTGCCGGTCCCGAGATCATCTCGATGGGCTGCCGCCTCAACATTGCCGAGGGCGAGGCGATGCGCGCGCTGCTCGCCGGGCGCGACGATGTGGTCGTGATCAACAGCTGCGCGGTCACCAACGAGGCGGTGCGCCAGACCCGCCAGGCGATCCGCAAGGCGCGCAAGGCGCGGCCAGATGCGCAGGTCGTGGTGACGGGCTGCGCGGCGCAGACCGACCCCGCGATGTTCGCCGCCATGCCCGAGGTCGACCGGGTGCTGGGGAATGTGGAGAAGCTCGAGGCCACGGCTTTCACTGTCCCAGGCCCGTTTGTCCCGAGCGAAGTCGAGGGACCTCGTAACAACCGTTCAGACATACGTCCCTCGACTTCGCTCGGGACAAACGGAGGGGTTTCCGAGTTCGGAAGAGAGAAAGTCCAAGTCTCCGACATCATGGCCGTGCGCCAGACCGCGCCGCACCTGGTCACCAGCTTTGCCGAACATGCCCGCGCGTTCGTGGAGGTGCAGAACGGGTGCGACCATCGCTGCACCTTCTGCATCATCCCCTATGGCCGCGGGAACAGCCGTTCGGTGCCCGCCGGGGCCGTCGTCGATGCGGTGCGCGCGCTGGTCGAACGCGGCTATGCCGAGGTGGTGCTGACCGGGGTAGACGTGACCAGCTATGGCCCCGACCTTCCCGGATCGCCGAGCCTCGGGCTCCTGGTCGAACGCGTGCTGAAGCTCGTGCCCGAATTGAAGCGCCTGCGCCTCTCCTCGCTCGACGGGGTGGAGGTCGACGACCGGCTGTTCGAGCTGATCACCGGTGAGCCGCGGGTGATGCCGCATGTCCACCTGTCGCTGCAATCGGGCGACGACATGATCCTCAAGCGCATGAAGCGCCGCCACAGCCGTGCGCAGGCGATCGCGCTGGTCGAACGGATGAAGGCCAGGCGGCCCGAGATCGCCATCGGCGCGGATCTGATCGCGGGCTTCCCGACCGAGGATGAGGCGATGCACGCGAACAACCTGTCGATCCTCGAGGCGTGCGATGTCGTGCACGGCCATATCTTCCCCTTTTCCCCGCGCGCGGGCACGCCTGCCGCACGGATGCCGCAGCTTGATCGCGCGCTGGTCAAGGCGCGCGCCGCCGAGATGCGCGCCGCCGCCCAGGCGCGCGCCGCACGCTGGCGCGCTTCGCTGGTCGGCACCCGGCAGAACCTTCTGGTCGAGCGCGACGGGCGCACCGGCCATGCCGAGAATTTCGTGCGCATCGCTTTGCCCGCACCCGATCCTTCCCATATCGGGCGGATCGTGCCAGTGGCGATCACGGGACAGAGCGGCGACATGCTGACAGCGGAGATTGAAACATGAGCGAGGGCAGCTGGAGCGAGCGCCTGCTGGGCGGCTTTCGCAAGACGTCCGACAAGCTGACCCAGAACCTGACGGGTCTGGTCACCAAATCGCGGCTCGACGAGGACCAGCTCGACGAGATCGAGGAAGCGCTGATCGTCAGCGATCTGGGACCGCAGATGGCGGGCAAGGTGCGCGCGCGGCTTTCCGAAGGCCGGTTCGAGCGCGGGCTCGACGAGGACGGCCTGCGCGAGATCGTTGGCGAGGAAATCGCCAAGTCGCTGCGCACCGTCGCCGAGCCGCTCGACATCATCGCCTTTCCGCGCCCGCAGGTCATATTGGTGATCGGCGTCAACGGATCGGGCAAGACCACCACGATCGCCAAGCTCGCGCACCTGTTCCAGGAACAGGATTATGGCGTGATGCTGGCGGCGGGCGATACCTTCCGCGCCGCCGCGATCGGCCAGCTCAAGGTCTGGGCCGAGCGGCTGGGCATCCCCATCGTCAGCGGCAAGGAAGGCGGCGATGCGGCGGGCATCGTGTTCGATGCGGTCAAGCAGGCGACCGCCACCGGCATCGACGTGCTGATCGTCGATACCGCAGGCCGCTTGCAGAACAAGCGCGAGCTGATGGACGAACTCGCCAAGATTCGCCGCGTGCTCGGCCGCCTCAACCCCGAGGCACCGCATGACGTGGTGCTCGTGCTCGATGCGACCAACGGGCAGAACGCCCTGTCGCAGATCGAGACCTTCAAGGAGGTCGCGGGCGTTACCGGTCTCGTGATGACCAAACTCGATGGCACCGCGCGCGGCGGCATATTGGTGGCGGCGGCCGAGAAATTCGGCCTGCCGATCCACGCGATCGGCGTGGGCGAGACAATCGACGACCTGCGTCCGTTCGATCCCGAATATCTGGCGCATGTCATCGCCGGAGGCACCAAGTGAGCGAGGAAATGCCGCAGACCGCAGCCGCCGAGGCCGTGGCCGCACCACGCAAGAAGTCCGAAGGCAGCCTGTTGCCGCTGCTGCTCGATTTCGGCCCGCTGCTGATCTTCTTCGCGGTCTTCAAGCTGACCCAGAGCGATGGCGCGGCGCTCGCCAGCACGCGCGCGGCGATCAACGGCACGCTGGCGTTCATGCTCGCTATCCTGGTCGCGGTGGCCGTGTCCAAATGGCGGCTGGGCCGCGTCTCGCCGATGCTGTGGCTCAGCGCCGTGCTGGTCGTCGGCTTCGGCGCGCTGACGGTCTATTTCAACGACGAACGCTTCATCCAGATCAAGCCGACGATCATCTATTCGGGCTTTGCCGCGCTGCTGCTCGGCGGCTGGACGATGGGCAAACCGCTGCTGCGCTATCTGCTGCAAGCGGCATACGATGGGCTGGACGAGACCGGCTGGCTCAAGCTCTCGCGCAACTGGGGGCTGTTCTTCGTGGTGATGGCGCTGATCAACGAGGGACTGCGCCAGTTCCTGACCTTCGAGACCTGGCTGACGGTCAAGGTCTGGGGCGTCACCGCATTGTCCTTCCTCTTCGCGATGAGCCAGATCCCGATGCTGATGAAGCACGGCCTGGCGCTTGAAGGTGCTGAAGCGAAAGATTAGAAGAGCGCGCTGCTGCCTCGGAACAACAAGGAATCGCAAGCCGGTCCGATGATCGGTGCAATGCGATCATGCTGGAATGATGAGGATGGCCAACAAGCTCTTGATATTTGCATCCCTTTTGGCCGTGTGTGTGCCGACACCGGGTTGGGCATCGACCAAAGTCGATCGCGGCAACGGCTTTTTCTTCAACAAGCCCGGAGCAACTGCCGAACTTGCGACGCGCGAAACCGAAAGCTGTCGGAAGCTGGCGAGCGGCGCCGAATCGCAGATCAACACCATCGATGTCCTGGCCGGAGGCCTTGCCGCAGTCTTTGGCGGTGCTCTGGCCGATGGCGACCAGAAGCGGATCAACACGGAGAACTGCATGCTGATCCGCGGCTGGAACCTCTATGCGATGACGCGCGAGGAGGGCCGGGCGTGGAAGGCCTTGCCACAGGCTGAGCGCAACGCTGAGCTCGCCGTTCTTGTCGGCGCCGAAAAGCCGACGCGCGGCAGTCTGCTGCGCACCTGGCACAACGACTATGCGGAGCCGGCGCTATGGCAAAAGAACTGATTGCCCTGTTCGGCCTCGTGCTGGCGGGTCCGGCCATGGCGCAACTGACCGAGCAGGTGGATCTGAAGAAACCCGAACGACCGGTCCCGGCAGCCAATGAGGCCATGATCGTGCTGCGTCCCCATGCGCCGGGCATGGTGGGCGACAATCGCATCCTGTTCTACCGCTATGACCCGGCCACCAGGAAGGTCGCGCTGGACGCGCAGGGCCAGCCGGTCGGCACAAAGATCACGTACAGCTATACGGTGTTCGGCGGGAAGAAGGGCGAAAAGGCGCTGCGTGTGGCGATTGTTCCCGCGGGCGATTACGTGCTGGCAGGCCGGACGTTCAACATGACCTATACCGACGTCTTCTGCCTCGGCGCGCCGCACTTTCGCGTCGAGCCGGGCAGCGTCACCTATATCGGCGACTTCGAGATGCTCGCGCTCGAGAAGATGGCGGACGGAGAACGGCGCAATGCCATGCGTTTTTCGTCTGACCTGGAATCGACCCGCCAGCAATTGGCCACAGCCTATCCCGGATTATCTGGACGGCTCGAAAGCTGGCAACCGACAAACGGCTCGACCTTCCAGTGCCTGGGTGATGAGTTCGTAGCCTACAATGTCCCGGAAAGCGGCAAGCCCTGAAACGAAAAGCGGGGCCGCGACATCATCGTAGCCCCGCTCAATTCCCGGCCTGGCTTGCGGTCGATGAAGCAAGCCAGGCCATGACATCTGGGTTATCAACCCTCCTGGTCAGCCCTTTCGGTGCCCTTGCCGTCGAGATTCTGCGCGACGAATTCCCAGTTGATCGCCTTGTCGAGCACGGTCGACAGGTAATCCGGGCGGGCGTTGCGATAGTCGATATAATAGGCGTGTTCCCACACATCGAGCGTCAGCAGCGGCTTCATGCCGTCGTGCGCGACCGGCGAATCCGCGTCGTGCAGCGAGGTGATTTCCAGCTTGTCGCCGTTCAGCACCAGCCAGGCCCAGCCGCTGCCGAAATGGCCGACGGCCTCGGCCTTCAGCTTGTCCTTGAAATCGGCGACCGAGCCGAAATCGGCCTTGATGCGCTCTTCGAGCGAGCCGGGGATCGACTGGCCTTCGGGGCTGAGGCAGTGCCAGAAGAAGGTGTGGTTCCAGATCTGCGCAGCGTTGTTGAACAGGCCCTTGTTGCCCTTTTCCTTCGCGGCGACGATCACCTTGGAGAGGCTCGCGCCTTCCAGGTCCGTGCCCTTCACCATGTCGTTCGCCTTGCCGACATAGGCATTGTGATGCTTGCCGTGGTGATAGTCGAAGGTTTCCGCCGACATCACGTCGCCGAACGCGGTCTTTTCAAAGGGAAGCGGGGGAAGCACGAAAGCCATGGGTCATCTCCTGTTTTGGAAAAGCGTTGGAACGATTGCCGCAACGCATATGGGCAATTGCGTAGCCGGGTAAAGGGTCAATGCGCGGGGTTCCCGCAATTACGGGAAGCACCTCATTCGGTTGCGATCCGCCAGGGAGGATAGCGCCGGTTCTCGCCGCCGAAATAGAGGCACAGCACATTACCCGCCGGGTCGCTCAGCCGCGCCTCGCGCCATCCCCAGCTCTCGTCGATTGGGTCTTGATCAATGGCGAAGCCTTCCGAGGCGAGCGCCGCGACGCGCGCGTCGAGATCGGCGCATTCGAGATAGACCATCGCACCGCCGACCGCCTCGCCGACATGGATCGAGAGCGTCGCGCCGTTGTCCGCCTCGAACCGGGCATAGCCATTGTCCGGACTGTCGACGATCTGGGTGAGACCCAGCGCGCGGTAGAAGGTGACCGAGGCGGCATAATCGGTCGCGCCCAGCGTCACCTGGTTGAGATGCCAGCCGGGGGCAAGCGCATCGTTGCGCACGCGCTGGTGCCCCATCGGGCCGTTGCTGGCGACCAGCCCCGGCGCATCGCGCAGCGCCAGCCGCACGAAGCGGCGCGCGCGTTCGATCGCGGCTTCCATCGGGACGCCCTGCCCCAGCAGCGTCGCGATCGCAATGGAGAGCGTGCAACCGGTGCCATGGCTGTGCGGGCTGTCGATCCGCGGATCGCTCCAGCGCGCGACCTCGCCCTCGCGCGTCACCAGCCGGTCGGTGACGGTATCGCCCCCCGCATGGCCGCCCTTGACCAGCAGCGCGGGCGCAAGGTCCAGCACCGCCGCCTCGCCGCCCAGCGCCTCGAGCTCGGGCAGGTTCGGCGTGACGAGCGTGGCGCAGGCCATCAGCCGCCTGAACGCCGTAATGGTGGCTTCGTCCGCCAGCACCGCCCCGCTAGAGGCGATCATCACCGGATCAAAGATGACAGGAATGCCGGGATGCGCGACAAGCCAGTCGGCGAGCGCCTCGGCGATCGCGGGCGAACCCAGCATGCCGACCTTGATCGCATCCAGCCCGAAATCGCGCGCCACCGCGTCGATCTGGGCGATGACCATGGCGGTCTCGAGCACCTGCACCGCATCGACCCCGCGCGAATTCTGCGCGGTGATCGCGGTGATCGCGGTCATCGCATGGCCGCCCAGCATGGTGATGGTCTTGATATCCGCCTGAATGCCCGCGCCGCCACCGGAATCGGAGCCTGCGATGGTCAGGATGCGCGCTTGATCAGTCATATACCTACATCCGTTTGTCCCGAGCGAAGTCGAGGGACCCAGCACGACCCTTTACGATCACGTCCCTCGACTACGCTCGGGACAAACGGAAGGGGTGTGCAGGGCAAGCTCACCCATGCTGCGTGAATTTCCGCACGGTCGAGCCGGGGAATTTCTCGAGCAGCTTCCTGGACCGTACCGGGCGGTCGACCAGCTCGCCGCCGCAATTGGGGCAGCGGTCGTCGAGCTCCTCGGCGCATTCCGCGCAGAAGGTGCATTCGAACGAGCAGATGAACGCGCCAGGGTCCTGCGCTGGCGTATCCGCACCGCAGCGTTCGCAATCGGGGCGCATTTCCAGCATCAGAGCGCCACCTCCGCCACGACCGCGCAGATGCGGTCGACCACCGCCTCGACCTGCGCGGCATCGTCGCCTTCGGCCATCACGCGGATGACGGGCTCGGTGCCCGACGGCCGGATCACCAGCCGCCCCTTGCCCCGCAGTTCCTCATCGGCATCGGCGATGACCTTCTGCACCTTGGGGTTTTCCAGCGGCTTGCCGCCCGAGAAGCGCACGTTCTTGAGCAGCTGCGGCACCGGATCGAACAGATGGAGCAGCTCGCTTGCCGGTTTGCCCTCGCGCACCAGCTCGGCCAGCACCTGCAGCGCGGCGACCGTGCCGTCGCCGGTGGTGGCATGGTCGGTCAGGATCATATGCCCCGATTGTTCGCCGCCGACATTGTAACCGCCCGCGCGCATCGCGCCGAGCACATAACGGTCGCCCACCTTGGTGCGGACAAGCTCGAGCCCCTGGCCCTTGAGATAGCGTTCCAGCCCCAGGTTCGACATGACCGTCGCCACCACGCCGCCGCCGCGCAGCCGCCCCTGGCGCGCCCAGCTTCCGCCGATCAGCGCCATGATCTGGTCGCCATCGACGATGGTGCCCTTCTCGTCGACCACGATCAGCCGGTCGGCATCACCATCGAGCGCGATGCCGATATCCGCGCCCGACGCCACGACCCGCTCCTGCATTGCCTCGACATGGGTCGAACCGACCCGGTCGTTGATGTTGAGCCCGTTGGGATTGACGCCGATCGCGATCACCTCCGCGCCCAGTTCCCAAAACGCGGAAGGCGCGACCTGATAGGCGGCGCCGTGCGCGCAATCGACGACGATCTTGAGGCCGTCCAGGCGCACCTGATCGGGCAGCGAGGCCTTGACCGCGTGGATGTAGCGACCGCGCGCGTCCTCGATCCGGCGGGCGCGGCCAATGGCTTCAGACGCGGCGAGCTGCGGATTGCCCGCTTCGAGCATCGCCTCGATCTGCATCTCGTCCTCGTCGGAGAGCTTGAAGCCATCGGGACCGAACAGCTTGATGCCGTTATCCTGGAACGGGTTGTGGCTGGCCGAGATCATCACGCCCAGGTCCGCGCGCATCGAGCGGGTCAGCAGGGCGACCGCAGGGGTCGGCATCGGCCCCACCAGCACCACATCCATGCCGACGCTGGTGAAGCCCGCGACCAGCGCATTTTCCATCATGTAACCCGAAAGCCGGGTATCCTTGCCGATGACGACGCGGTGCTTGTGGCTGCCGCGCAGGAAATGCGCGCCCGCGGCCTGGCCTACCGCCATGGCCATCGCTGCGGTCATGAAACCCTGATTGGTGCGTCCCCTGATACCGTCGGTGCCGAAAAACTTGCGTGTCACGCGTGAACCCCTGCCTGGTTTTTTCGCGGCTTAGCGGATTGGGCCGGGACTTGCCAACTCTGTCGCCAGCGGTCATGTCAAATCCCGTCATGCTGGACCCGTTCCAGCATCCACCGCGCCCCCGCAGCCAAAGCCGCGAGAGGCGAAATGGACCCTGGATCAACTTCAGGGTGACGGATCGCGCAATCCGTGTTCATAAGAAATCAGGATCGCGAACCAAACAGAATCATGAAGATACAAGGGCCCTGACTGAATGTTGAAAACCCTTCTGGTCCTGGGTGCTCTGGCCGTCGGCATTGCGCTGGGGATGGCGATCGGCGGCAATGCGCCGGGCCTCGTCAACGGCGCGGATGTGGTCGGGTCGCTCTGGCTGCGCGGACTGCAGATGACCGTCGTGCCGCTGGTGGTCACGCTGCTGGTCACGGGCATACTTCGCACCGCGCAAATGGCAAGCGCCGGACGGCTCACGGTGCGCGCGATCGCGACGATGATCGTGCTGCTCTGGGCGTCGGCCGCAATGGCGGCGGTCGTTACCCCCGCGCTGCTCGCCGCCTTTCCGCTGCCCGAGGCCGCGCGCGCCGCGCTGAGAGGGGCGCTCGCTACCGCCCAGCCGACCGGCGAGGTGCCGCCCTTTACCGAATTCCTGCGCGCGCTGGTGCCCACCAATCCGGTCGCCGCGGCCGCCAATGACGCCATCCTGCCGCTGATCATCTTCACGCTGGCTTTCGCCTTCGCCCTGACCCGGCTCTCACCGGAGCAGCGTGCGCCGGTGCAGGGCCTGTTCGCGGCGATTGCCGATGCGATGATCATCCTGATCGGCTGGGTGCTCGCGCTCGCGCCGATCGGCGTGTTCGCGCTCGGGCTGGTGGTCGGCTCGCGCGCGGGCGTCGCCGCGTTCGGCGCGCTCGGCCATTATGTGCTGACGGTCACCAGCGTCGGCGGTGTCGTGTGGATATCGGGCTTCGCGCTCGCCTGGATCGGTGGCCGGGTCAATCCCCTCGCCTTCCTGCGGGCATCGATCCCGGCCCAGGCCGTGGCGATCTCGACGCAATCCTCGCTCGCCTCGTTGCCGGCGATGCTCACCGGGGTGCGCGCGCTCGGCGTCGGCGAGCGCATTGCCGATGTCGTTCTGCCGATCGCGGTCGCATTGTTCCGCGCGACGGGTCCGTGCATGAACCTGGCCGTCGCCATCTATGTCGCGCATCTGATGGGCGTGGAGCTCGGTCCGGTGGCCCTGGCCGCCGGCGTCGCCGCCGCCGCGATCACCACCATGGGCGCGGTGTCGCTGCCCGGATCGATCAGCTTCATCAGTTCGATCGCACCGATCTGTATTGCCATGGGCGTGCCGGTCGAACCGCTGGCACTTTTGTTGGCGATCGAAGTCTTCCCCGATATCATGCGCACCTTGAGTAATGTAACCATGGACATGGCGGTGACGACGACTATTGCCCGCGCCGAAGGAGACAAAAAATGATCTATCGCAAACTGGGCGGGCTGCAGGTTTCGGCGCTGGGCCTGGGCTGCATGCCGATGGCGGGCATCGGAGCGGCGATGTACGGCAAGGCCGATCATCGCGAGTCCATCGCCACGCTCGAACGCGCGATCGAACTGGGCGTCACGTTCTTCGACACCGCCGAAGTCTATGGCCCCTATGTCAACGAAGAGTTGCTGGGACAAGCCATCAAGGGCCGCCGCGACCGGCTGGTGATTGCCACCAAGTTCGGCTTCCGGATCGAGGACGGCGGCTATCGCGGCGTCGATTCGAGCCCCGAGAATGTGCGTCGCGCTTGCGAGGGTTCGTTGAAGCGCCTCGGCATCGACACGATCGACCTTTACTACCAGCACCGCGTCGACCCCAATGTGCCGATCGAGGAGACGATCGGGGCGATGTCGCGGCTCGTCGAAGAAGGCAAGGTGCGCTATCTCGGCCTGTCAGAGGCAGGCGCCGACACCATCCGCCGCGCCGACGCCACGCACCCCATCACCGCGCTGCAAAGCGAATATTCGCTCTGGGAGCGCGGGGTGGAAGAGGAGATCCTGCCCTTGTGCCAGGACCTCGGCATCGGCTTCGTCCCCTACAGCCCGCTGGGCCGCGGCTTCCTGACCGGCCTGATCAGCCAACGTTCGGATCTGCCCGAAGGCGACTATCGCCTCAACGATCCGCGCTATTCGGAAGAGAATTTCGCGATCAACATGGGCGTGGTCGATGTGGTCGAGCAGATCGCCGTCGCGCACCGCGTCTCGCCTGCGCAGATCGCGCTCGCCTGGCTGCTGGCCCAGGGCGAGGATATCGTCCCGATCCCGGGGTCGAAGCGCCGTGCCACGCTTGAGGATTCGATGGCGGCTGTGAACGTGTCGCTGAGCGCCGCCGATCTCGACGCACTCGATGCCGCCGCGCCGCCGGGATCGACCGCCGGAGCGCGCTATGGCGAAATGGGCATGAAGATGGTCCGGCTCTGAGCCCATTCGCGCGCGGGATCGGTCGATGGAGGCACCGGACAGTCCGCCGCCAGATTCGGAAACCCGCGATCGTGCATCGTCCGGTCCGCCCGGAGAGACCGCCGCCGTCAAGCTGTCTTGGATGCAAGTGGCTCTGATGGTGGCAGGACTGGCCGGGCTGGGCGCGATAGTGTTCGCGCTGTACCTGCATTTCTCGGACGTGACCGGCTGGCCGGAAGCCTATGGCATCGAATGCCGCCGCAAATGCTGGCGAACCTATCTGTTCCACAGCCCCCGGTTATTGTTGCATACCGATCTGAACGAGATCGCGCTGTTCGCGGTGCTATGGGCGGTGGTCTGGGTGCCAGCCCTTGTGCTGTTTCCCATCAGCAAGCAGCTTCGCGCTCGCAAACGACTGAACTAGAGCCCTTTCCGTCGCGTCCGCCGGACGATTGTCGCGATGTTACAAAACGAATTCCGAAACGCCATCAATCTGTAATTGTTGCGACGCACAAAAGACGCCGCTCGGATGCAGAGGGCGCGCATTCCACTCAATCTGAGGACATGCGCAATGCCCCGTTTCCCCCTTCGCGTCTCGATGCTCTCGCTCGCCATCGCCCTGTCGGCCAACCCTGCCCTCGCCCAGGATCAGGCCGATGCCGAAAGCGGCAGCGACAACACCATCATCGTCACCGCGCAGAAGCGCGAGCAGTCGATCCAGGACGTGCCGCTGACCGTCTCTGCCATCAACGGCGAGCAAATGGACAAGATCGGCATCGACGAGTTCGACGAACTGTCCGCCTATATTCCCGGCCTCAACATCCAGGAGCAGAGCGCGAACAATCCCGGGTTTGTCATCCGCGGCATCACCTCTGATTCGGGCAGCGCGCAGATCGCGCCGCGCGTGACCATCTATCTCAACGGCATCGACGTCTCGCGCTCGCGCGGATCGTATTTCGACCTGTTCGACATTGACCGGGTCGAGGTGGTGAAGGGCCCGCAGGCGACGCTGTTCGGCACCGCCGCGACGATCGGCGCGATCTCGGTGATCACCGCCAAGCCCGAGCCGGGCTTTTCGGCCGACCTGCGCGGCAGCTACGGCAATTTCAACCTTTATGAGGGCCGCGCGATGATCAATGTCGGCAACGACAGGATCGCCGGGCGCATCGCCGCATCGTACAAGAAGCGCGACGGCTATGTCCGCAACATCGCGGGCGATGCTGGCACCACATCGGCACGCACCACCGCCAATCCGCAGGCGGACCTCAACGGCATCGACCAGTTCGCCATTCGCGGATCGCTACGCATCTGGCCGACCGCCGAGAGCACGATGGACTTCGTGTTCAACTACGAGCAGCAGCGCAACCCTGGCACCGCGTTCAAGTCCGGATCGATCGCGCCCACCGGCGGCACGACCAGCCCGTTCACCTTCTCCGAACTGGGCGGCGCGCCCGCCGATCTCAGCCGAGCGATCCTGGGCCTGCCCAAGCTGGGTCTGAACCGCGAGGTCTATGATGCCAGCGTGACCTTCCAGACCCCGATGGGCGGCGGATGGTCGCTGACCTCGATCACCGGCTATCGCAAGTTCGACAGCCTCGAGACCTTCGATGCCGACGGCACCGCGCTGTTCTTCCTGGAATTTGCCGAGGATGCACAGGGCGAGCAGATGAGCCACGAGACCCGCTTCGCCTATGACAGCGACCGGCTGCGCGGCTTTTTCGGCTTCAACGTGTTTCATGAAGAGGGCACGCAGGCCGTGCCGTTCCTGACCGATGAAGGCACCTATATCAGCTGCGCGCCGTTCCCTGCCTTTGCGCCGGTGCGCAACAACGTCGCTGCAGCGCTCGGCGTGCCCGGCGCCTCGACTTGCGCCGCGCTCAACAGCCCGAATCCGGCGCGCAATGCCACCGCGATCCTGACGCGCGGCGCGGCGACGGTGCTGCCCTATAGCAGCACCTTCACCAATGGCGGCAAGAACACGGTCTATTCGGCCTTTGCCGATCTGACCTTCGACATTTCCGACCGGTTCGAACTGTCGGCTGGCGTGCGCTATCTCTACGAGGAGCGCGCGTCGACCTATACGGCCGTGCAGCCCGGCAGCCAGATCTTCGCCTCATTGGGTGTGCGCGGCGTCTCGCTGCTCGGCGCGGTCGACACCGCAGGCCAGGTGTTCCGCGTCCGCGACAATTTCGATGCGTGGCTGCCGCGCTTCAACGCGCTTTACCGCGTCACCGATGAAGTGAATGTCTACGCCACCATCTCAAAGGGTCGCCGCTCGCCGGTGCTGAACCTCAGCGCCAGCGCGACCGCCGCAGGGCCGGTGCCGAATTTCACGCTCGTGGCAGAAGAAAAGATCTGGAACTACGAGGGCGGCGTCAAGGCGACCTTCGGCGGATTCTCGGGCTCGATCGGCGCCTTCTACCAGGATTATTCCAACTTCCAGACCAGCTTCTTCAACCAGCAGGGCCAGACCGTGCCGGTCAACGCGGGCAATGCCGGCAATTTCGGCGTGGAAGTCGAAGGCGCGCTGCGGATCGGCAACAACGTCCGCCTGTTCGCCAACTATGCCTATATCGATGCCAAGATCGAATCGCCCAATCCGGCGTTCCAGGACAATCGGTTCCGCCTGCAGTCCAAGCACAAGGCGGCCGCAGGCATCGACGTGACCGTTCCGGTGGGCGACAGCGCCGAGCTGTTCTTCTTCCCGACGGTTACCTATTCGAGCAAGCAGTTCTTCGAAATCCCGAACAGCGAGCGGCTGAGCGAGAACGGCTATCTGCTGATCAACGCGCGCGCAGGCGTCCGCTTCGACGAGGGCCGCTACGAAATCACCGCCTTTGCCCGCAACCTTGCCAACGAGGATTACCTGATCGACGCGGGCAATACCGGCGGCGCGTTCGGCACGGCCACCTTCATCGCCGGGGAACCGCGCCTCTACGGCGTTCAGGTCGCGGCGAAGTTCTGACATCGAGACGCATGAAAAGCCCTCCCCCTCGATGGGGGAGGGTTGGGTGGGGGTGATCTTCAGGGATCGCGCGCGGGTTTCGAGTTTGCGCTGCTAGCACTCGGCCGCACCCCTCACCCCCTCTCGCATGCGCGAGCTTAGGGGTTACGCCTGCAGCACTTCGATCCCGCCCATATAGGGCAGCAGCGCCTCGGGCACCCGCACCGAGCCATCAGGCTGCTGATAATTCTCGACGATCGCCACCAGCGTTCGCCCGATCGCCAGCGCGGAGCCGTTGAGCGTATGGACGAACTCGGTGCCCTTCTCGCCCTCGGGGCGGTAGCGGGTGTTCATCCGCCGCGCCTGATAGTCGCCGCAGTTCGAGATGCTGGCGATCTCGCGATAGGCATTCTGTCCCGGCAGCCAGACTTCCAGATCATAGGTCTTGCGGCTGGCCTGGCCCATATCGCCGGCGCACAGCAGCATCTTGCGGTACGGCAGCCCCAGCGCCTGCAGGATGGCCTCGGACGCGGCGCACATGCGCTCGTGCTCGGCCTCGGACTGGTCGGGCGCGGCGATGGTGACCAGCTCGACCTTCTCGAACTGGTGCTGGCGGATGAGGCCGCGCGTATCACGCCCCGCAGAGCCCGCCTCGGAGCGGAAACAGGGGGTCAGCGCGGTCAGCCGGATCGGCAGTTCGGCGGCGGTCAGGATCTGCTCGCGCACGCTGTTGGTCAGGCTGACCTCAGAGGTCGAGATCAGCCAGCGGCCGTCGGTGGTCTGGAACAGGTCCTCGGCGAACTTGGGCAGCTGGCCCACACCGAACACGGCCTCGTCACGCACCAGATAGGGTGTCGCGCACTCGGCATAGCCACGCGCCACCTGGGCATCGAGCATGAACTGGCCCAGCGCCCGGTTGAGCCGCGCGATGCCTCCACGCAGGAAGGTAAAGCGCGCGCCGGAAATCTTCGCGGCCGTCTCGAAATCCATGCCGAGTGCGGGGCCGATATCGGCATGTTCCTTCGGCTCGAAATCGAATTGCGGCTGATCGCCCCAGCGGACAAGCTCGACATTGCCGGTCTCGTCCGCACCATCGGGCACATCGGCAGCGGGCAGGTTGGGAAGCGCGGCGAGCCGCTCGGCCAGCGCGGCATCGCCTGCGCGTGCCTGTTCCTCGAGCTCGGTGAGCCGGGTCTTGAGCTCTGCCACCTCGGCTTTCAGCGCATCGGCCTTTTCGGCATCCTTCTGCGCCATCGCCTGGCCGATCAGCTTCGAGGCCTCGTTACGACGCGCCTGCGCCGCCTGCGATTCGTTCAGCGCCTCGCGCCGCTTCGCATCGAGCGCGATGATCTCGGCCGCCACTGGCTGCTGCCCCTTGCGGACCAGCGCTGCGTCAAAGGCTTCGGGGTTTTCGCGGATGAATTTGATGTCGTGCATGGGCTGAGCCTATGCCCTGCCCGCCCGCCCCGATGCAATCCGCAATCGTGCGCCTTTCCATGCAAAAAGGGCGACCCCGGTTGGGATCGCCCTTTCCGCTAACGGTCGATGGCGGGCAGCGGTGACGGTCGCTGCCGGGCCGATCAGGCCGCGTTGCGCTTTGCGTCTTCCTTGCGCTTGGCGAAGCGGCGACGCGCTGCCAGTGCAACCGCACCTGCACCGAAGAGCAGGATGGCCGGCGGCGCGGGCACGTCGGTGCCGCCATCGGGCGGCGGCGGACCACCGCTCGAACCCGAAGAGGTGCTCGACGAGGAGGACGACGAAGACGACGAACTGGAGCTCGACGAACCCGAGGAGCCGGTGCTGCCGCTCGATCCGGTCGAGGTGCTGGTGCCGCCGAAGCTCGACGAGGTGCTGCTCGATGTGGCGCCCGACGAGGTGCTGGACGAGGTCGAGCTGCTGGACGACGAGGACGAACCGCTCGAACCGCTCGAGCCCGAGGACCCGGTCGAACCGCTCGATCCAGTCGAACCCGACGATCCGGTCGAACCGGTGGACCCTGTCGAACCGCTCGAACCCGAAGAACCGCTGCTGGTCGACGAGCTGGAAGAGCTGCTCGACGACGACGAGGACGAGCCGCTGGAACCCGAGGAACCGCTCGAGCCAGACGAACCCGACGAGCCCGAAGAACCGCTCGAGCCGGAAGAGCCGCTCGAACCGCCAGGCTTGCCCGGGTGACCGGGCTTGCCGGGATAGCCGGGCTTGTCGCCGCCCGAAGAGGACGAACTCGACGAGGAGGAACTGGAAGAGGAAGAGCTCGACGAGGAAGAGGACGACGAGGAGCTGGACGAGCTGACATTGCCCGAAGACGAGGAAACGTTGCCCGAGGACGTGCTGACGCCGCCCGTCGAGGTCGAAACGCCACCGGTCGAGGTCGAGACGCCGCCCGTGGAAGTCGAAACGCCGCCGGTCGAAGTGCTCACGCCGCCGGTCGAGGTCGAGATACCACCCGTCGAGATGTTGCCCGACGAGGTGCTGGTCGATCCGCCGGTGCTGGTGAAGCCGCCGGTCGAGGTGCTGGTCGATCCGCCGGTGCTGGTGAAGCCGCCGGTCGAGGTGCTGGTCGATCCGGTCGACGAGATCACGACGCTGCCGCCGCCACCGCCACCGCCGCCAAAGAAGCCGCCGAAGAAGCCGCCGCCAAAGCCACCGCCGAAACCGCCAAGGCCGCCACCGACGACCACGGGGAAACCGCCACCGCCGCCCGAGAAGCCGCCCGAATCCTGTTGCGGATAGGCCGGCAGCGGCAGCGGGATGGGCGCCTGCTGCGTCGTCACGGTCACGACCTGCGGCGTGGCCTGGACCGGGGTGCGGGCAACCATGCGGCGCGCGCGCTTGACCTTGCGGACCGGTGCCTTGGCAATCTGGCGACCGCGAATCGGCTTGGTCGTCTTCGTCTGGCGATACTGCTTGACCTGGGCAGGCGGGGTGTCGGCGACATGGACAGCGCCACCACCGATGATCGCTCCGCCGCAAGTGCAGGCACACAGTTTTGCCAAGGCCATCCGTACAGACATTGTGTTTTCTCTCTCAGACCTGGGGCCATTCCGGGGCCCGTGGAGCAAGAACCAGGGCCGGGGTCAGCGTCCCGATATGCAATGCAAGCCAGAACAAAGCGTTAATCTCAATGGTGTTAACCTTGATTTGACAAGCTGCGCGACAAAAATCTGCGGCATTGCCGGGCACAGTGGGCCTGCTGTCCCGATTTGAAACCGAAAAACCGGACAAAATTAACCGATGCTATCTACCACGGCGCCTGGCAGGGCCGGATTTGGGATTGACGGTACGGCCTGCACCGATGTGTCCGAAAAAGCGTCGATTAGTCCCTGATTCTAAGGTTTTTGCCGCTTGTATGGCCCCAAGCCGGTGGCTATAGGCCGCTGCAACCAAAGGCCGACGGGACGTGCCTGATCTGGGCGCGGAGCGGCGGTGCTGCAAACACCACCGGGAGCATTCAATGGCGTCCATCTCCACGGCTATCGATGACATCGATGTGCTGGCCAAGGCGCGCAGGAACATCGCGGGCGATTATTTTCCATCGCCCGACGAGGAATACATGTCCCCGCGCCAGCTGGAATATTTCCGTACGCTCTTGCAGGAATGGAAGCGGTCCATCCTGGCCGCGTCCAAGGACACGCTGCAGCAGCTGCAGGACGGCCCGATGCGCGAGCCCGATCTTAACGATCGCGCGTCGAGCGAGACCGACTGGGGCATCGAACTGCGCACCCGCGACCGGCAGCGCAAGCTCATCGCCAAGATCGATTCCGCGCTGCGCCGGATCGACGAGGGCGAATATGGCTATTGCGAGGTCACAGGCGAGCCGATCGGTCTGGGCCGGCTGGTCGCCCGCCCCATCGCGACGATGACGGTCGAGGCGCAGGAAGCGCATGAACGCCGTGAGAAAATCTCTCGCGACGACTGACGTCCGGCCCGCCCTGGCAGCCACCGGTTAACCAATTGGCGACACTCTTGGCGCTATAAGAGAGGCGCGCATCGCTTCCCTCCATATTGGGGGGAACTGCCTCTCTTGCCACGCTGGAAGCCAGACCGATGAATATGCCTGTCAGCCCGAAATCTCTCGATGTTCAGGAGAGCCGTGCGAGAGACAGCCTGTTCCTGCTCGCCGAACTCACGCTGGAAGACAGCGGCGAGCGCCACAAGGTCAAGGTGCGCAATCTTTCCAGCGGCGGCATGATGGTCGAATCGGAGCTCGAGGTGACCCAGGGCCAGCGCATCGTCGTCGAACTGCGCAATATCGGCCATGTTCGCGGGCAGATTGCCTGGGTGCGCAGCGAGAAATTCGGCGTCGCCTTCGATCGGCAGATCAATCCCAAACTCGCCCGCAAGCCGGTGGGCACCACGCAGGAAACGCCGCGCTTCCTGCGGGTGCTCGATGCCTATAGCCCGTCCTATCCGCGTCAGCGCTGACGCCGGGGGCCCCTCTCCTTACCCATCATTTGCCGCGCTCGGCAGCTCGCAATTCTGCGCGCCGATGCTCTGCGGAGCCAGCCGCTGATTGGCCGGGCTGCCGGTGAACGCGATCGGATGGCGAAGCGTGCGATAGGGCCCGATATGCGGCGCTGCCATGTCCATGAAGAAGCCGGTGGCCTTGAGATGCGGATCGTCGGGCACCTTCTCGATCGGGTTGAACCGCATTGCCGGAATGTCTTCCTTTTCGAGCAGTTCGACCCATTCGTCGGTGGTCTTGGTCGCGGCGACCTCCTCGATGATCGCATAGAGGTCGCCTGTATGCTTGGTGCGCTCCTCATAGGTTGAAAAGCGCGGATCTTCGAACACGCCCGGTCGCCCCCCGATCTCGAAGAACCGTGCCCATTGCCGGTCGACATAGGGGACGATGGCGATGAAGCCGTCCTTGGTCGGATAGGGCCTGCGCCGCGGGTTGATCGACCGGGTATAGCCGAACTTGCCATCGCCGGGGAAAGTCTGGCCGTACAGGTTCTCCACCATGTTGAAGAAGGTGAAGCATTCGAACATCGGGACCGACACGAACTGCCCCTCGCCCGTACGCTGACGGTGCACCACCGCAGCGAGCGTCGCGATCGTGGCGAACAGCCCCACCGTCTTGTCCGCGACCAGCGACGGGGTGTAGCTCGGCGGACCGTCCGACCGCTTGGCATAGAGATCGGCCCAGCCCGATGCCGCCTGGACCAGATCGTCATAGGCCTGGCGCTTGCCATAGGGGCCATCGGCGCCATAGCCGCAGCAATGGATGTAGATGATGTTCGGGTTGATCGCCTTGACCGATTCATAATCGAGCCCGAGCCGCGCCATCCCCGCCATGCGGACATTGTGGAAGAACACATCCGCCTCGCGCAGCAGCGTTTCGAGCTGTGCCTTGCCCAGTTCTTCGCGCCCATCGATCGTCACCGATTTCTTGTTGCGGTTGAGCGCCATGAAGATCGGCCCCAGATCGCCGGTCGGCGACGATCCGGCATAGCGCATCATGTCGCCGGCATGGGTGCCGCCCTTGTTCTCGACCTTGATGACGTTCGCGCCCATATCGGCCAGCATCATCGTCGCCAGCGGACCCATGACCACGCTCGACATGTCCAGCACGCGCACCCCTGCAAGCGGCCCGGTCGCCGCAACATCGCCTATCGTCCAGATTGCTTCAGCCACTTGGGCATTCCTCCTTGCTGATTACTGTCATATCGCCTGTCACTTTAGGGGCACATAGGTCGTAAAATCGTTCAAAATCGGGACCAAATCCTCGGAAATGCGCCATTTCGGTCCGACTTGCCCGTTGCGAATAACACCATTGTGGAGCTAATGTCCGCCGCGCCGGAAGGGGTGTTTCGGTTTCGCACGACGAGTCGCATCCGTTCCCGTTGGGGGCTTTATGATACTGGGACTTTTTGAGAGCGCTGAACAGCGCAGCAAGGACGCGCGCGACTTGGACAATATGTTCAAGCGCTATGGCGATGAAATCCTGAACGTGCTGCAGGCACGCGCTGACGATACCAAGCTGCGCGACCGTGACCGCAAGCACTGGGCGCGCCTGCTGCGCAAGGCCAAGTCGCGTTTCGGCTGAGGCCGGCAGGCCAGGGCTCATCGCATCATCGCCTTTGGTCGAAGCGACGACCCACCATCGCGCTGGCGATATTGACCTTCTGGATATCGATAGCACCTCCGGCAATGCCCCAGCCCCAAGCGTCGCGCATGCGGCGTTCCATGGGATATTGGGTGGAATAGCCATAGCCGCCCATCAGCTGGACGGCATTGCCGGTGACCGAGCGCGCGATCTGGTTGGCAAAGCACTTGGCCGATGAGCTGTCGAGGATCGAGGGCAGACCCTGGTCCGAATTGGCCGCCGCGCGCCAGATCAGCAACCTGGCCGCCTCGACCTCGATCTGCATTTCAGCCAGCTTCATCTGCACCGCCTGGAAATCGACCAGCGGCTTGCCGAACTGCTGCCGCTCCTGGACATAGCCAAGCACGTCCTCCAGCGCGCCCGAGGCTTGGCCCAGCGCCATGGTGGCATTGCCGCAACGCTCGAGGTCGAACGCCTCCATCAGCTTGGCAAAACCGCCTGCCGGGACGACGATATTCCCTTCGGGCACGACGCAATCGTCGAACATCAGATCGGCCGAGGGCACGCCGCGAAAGCCCATCAGCGTCTCGGGTTGGCCGAAGCTGAGGCCGGGCGTGCCCTTTTCCACCAGCACCGCGCCGATGCCCTTGGCGCCCGGCGCGTCGGAAAGGCGGGTATAGACCAGATAGGCGTCCGAATGCCCACCGCCCGAGCACCAGCGCTTGGTGCCGTTGATGGTCACCTTGCCATCGGCGATCACGCCGCGCGTGGTGAGGTCGGTGAGCGCGGTGCCCGCCGCCGGTTCGGACATCGATACTGCGACGATCATCTCGCCCGCGCAGACCTGCGGCACGATCCGCTGCTTCAGCGCATCGGGAGCGAAATGCTGGATCGCCCGAACGGGTCCGACACAGGCTTCGAATACGGGAAACGCGACGGCGGAACTGACCTTGGCCAGCTCTTCCAGCACGATCAGTGCGTCCAGATTGGTGAGCCCCAGACCACCCAGCGCTTCGGGCGTGTTGATGCCCAGCAGGCCCATTTCGGCATAGCGGCGCACCATGTCGCGCGGGACCGGGCGGTTGTCGCGCTCCAGCTCGGCGGCCAGCGGCACCAGCTCGGCCTGCGCGAACCGCCGCACCGTCTCGCGCAGCGCGACCTGCTCGTCCGAAAGGCTGAAATCCATCTCCACACCCCGTGTTAATCGTCCGGTTAACAACGGGATGCGGGAGAAAAGAGCCCGCGTCAATGCCCAGTTCTGTCAGGCAGCGATGCGGGGCTGGTCGCGGTCAGTCGCCGGTCAGGATGCGATCGACCAACTGCTTCACCGTTGGCACGAAGCCGTTCGAATAGAACGGATCGGTGCCGAAATTATAAGCGGCATGCCCTGCGAACATCAGGTTCTTGTCCGGGTCGTCGCCGTGCGCGATGTTCTGCAACGCCTTCTGGATGCAGAAGCTGCGCGGATCGGCGAGATAACCGGTCGAGTTGTTGTCATGGTCCTTCCACGACGAGAACGCGCAATGCGACAGACAGCCCATGCAATCGGTCTGGTCCTTGCGGATTTCGGCGCGTTCCTCGGGGGTCACGAAGATCAGCGTGTTGTCCGGCGTCTTGAGCGCGGTGGTAAAGCCTTGTGCATCCCAGCGGCGCGCGCGATCAAGATCAGCAGGCGCCACCCAGAAATTCTTGCCCTTCACTCCACAATCGAGCTGTGCGGTATGTTCGCCCGCCATTTCGGTGGAGAACGGAATCTGCCGTTCCGAGCGTGCCTCGAGCGACTTGAGGAATGGGTTGCGCACCGCGCTCGAGTAAAAGCCGGTGGGGCTGAAGCGCTGGAGCAGCACATCGCCTTCCTGGATCTTGGTCAGCTCGTCCTTCCACTTCTGCGGGATCGGGCTTTCCTGCGTCAGCAGCGGACGGGTGCCGTACTGGAACGCGATCTGGCCGAGCTCGGGATTGTCGATCCAGTGCTCCCAGTCGCGCAGATACCAGACGCCGCCCGCCATGATGATGGGGACATCGTCCGAAATGCCTTCGGCGCGCATGGTGTCGCGCAGCGCCTTGACGCGCGGATAGGGATCCTGCGGCTGGCGCGGATCTTCGGCATTGGAAAGGCCGTTATGCCCACCCGCAAGCCAGGGGTCCTCATAGACCACCGCAGCCATCAGCTCGCTGACCTTGTGATAGGCGCGCTTCCACAGCGCACGGAAGGCCCGGGCCGAGCTGATGATCGGCAGGTAGTTGACGTTATACTGCGCAGCGATCTCTGACAGCTTGTAGGGCATGCCCGCACCGCAGGTGACGCCCGCGACCATGCCGCGCGTGCGCTCGAGGATGCCGTGCAGGATCTGCTGCGCCCCGCCCATTTCCCACAGCACGTTGATGTTGATCGCGCCCTGGCCGCCAGCGATCTCAAATGCACGCTTGACCTGCGCGACACCGCCCTCGATGCCGTAGCGGATCAGCTCCTGGTGCCGTTCGGCGCGGGTGCGGCCGTGATAAATTTGCGGGATGACATCGCCGTTTTCGTCATAGCTGTCGGCATTGACCGCCGACACCGTACCAATGCCGCCCGCTGCGGCCCAGGCGCCCGAACTGGCGTGATTGGTGGCGGAAACCCCCTTGCCGCCCTCGATCAACGGCCAGACCTCGCGTCCGCCATAGATGATCGGCTTCAAACCCTTGAACACGTATCCGCTCCCACTTTGCCCCATGCCGGTATAGGCATGCTGCGCACAAAAAGACCAATGAAAAACCGATGAATGCCGCTGTCGGTTGCCTCTCAGGACCCGGGCTGATCGCAACCCCTGATCCTGCCCGGCTGCAGTGCCGGGCCAACCGCTTCGAACCGCGCGAAATAACCTGCGATGTCGGGCTTTTCGATGAACTCGACCAACTTGTAGCCCACCGCCTCGAACTCACAGAACAAGAGCTTGGGCGGAATGCCGTGCCGGTTGGTCGGTCGGTCGACATCGACCACGATCACCTGCCCGCCCTTTTTCAGCGCAGGCCGCAACCGCCAGATGAACGCATAGGGTTCGGTCACCTCGTGGTACATATGGACCATGAAGATGCGGTCGAAGCTCTTCTCGGGCAGGCGCGGATCGTCGATATCGCCGGGCTTGATCGAGACATTGTCGAGCCGCTCGCGCTCGACGCGCATGCCCAGCCGCTTGAGCGCCGCATCGTCGATATCCTGCGCCAGCACGCGGCCTTCTGCTCCCACGCGCTCGGCGAGGCGCACGGTATAATAGCCGTTGCCCGCGCCGATATCGGCCACAGTCATGCCCGGCGTGATCCCGGCCAGGTCCATGACCTTGGTTGCCTCGTTGCGGTCGTCGCGGGCTTCCTCGTTCGAGAATTCGTTGCTGACCACGCCCGCCACCGGGCGATCGGCGCGCGGGAAGGTACGCGCGGTCTCGGGTCGGTCGCTTTCGTCGCTGGCGGCCGGCTGACAGGCGGCGAGCACCGCCGTTGCCAGCAGCAACCACGCAAACCGACCCGGACGGTCAGTCGACATCTTCGACATCGACCTTCTCGCCGGTGACCTTCTGCGACAGCGCGGCCGCCATGAACGGATCGATCGCACCATCGAGCACGTCGCCCGGTGAAGTGGAGGTGACGCCGGTGCGCAGGTCCTTGACCAGCTGATAGGGCTGCAGGACGTAGGAACGGATCTGGTGTCCCCAGCCGATCTCGGTCTTGGCGGCATATTCGCCCGAAGCCTCGGCCTCGCGCTTCTGCATCTCCGCCTCGTACATCCGCGCCTTGAGCATGTTCATCGCGGTGGCGCGGTTCTTGTGCTGCGACCGGTCGTTTTGGCTGGCGACGATGATGCCCGAGGGAATGTGCGTGATGCGCACCGCGGAGTCGGTGGTGTTGACGTGCTGACCGCCCGCACCCGAGGCGCGATAGGTATCAATCTTGAGATCGCTCTCCTTGATGTCGATCTCGAAGCTGTCGTCGATCACCGGATAGACCCAGACGCTCGAGAAGCTGGTATGCCGCCGCGCCGAGCTGTCATAGGGCGAGATGCGCACCAGCCGGTGCACGCCGCTTTCGGTCTTGGCCCAGCCATAGGCATTCTCGCCCTTGATGAGCAGCGTCGCGGACTTGATGCCCGCCTGTTCGCCCGCGTGATAATCGACCAGCTCGACCTTGTAGCCGCGCCGCTCGGCCCAGCGCGAATACATGCGCTGCAACATCTCGGCCCAGTCCTGGCTCTCGGTGCCGCCGGCGCCGGCGTGAACTTCGAGATAGGTGTCGTAGCTGTCCGCCTCGCCCGCGAGCAGCGCCTGAACCTTGTCGCGCTCGGCGCGCTCGGAAAGCGCCTTCAGCGTCGCCAGCCCCTCGGCCACGGTCTCGTCATCGCCCTCGGCCTCGCCCAGTTCGACGAATTCGATCGCATCGGCCATTTCCTGGCTGATCTCGTTGACCGTGCCGATCGCCTGTTCCAGCCGCCGCCGCTCGCGCATCACCTCTTCTGCCGATTTGGGATCGTTCCACAGCGTCGGGTCCTCGACGCGCGCGTTGAGCTCGTCGAGGCGACGCAACGCGCGGTCCCAGTCCAGGAACTTGCGGACCAGCGCCAACGCGGCGTTGATGCTATCGATATGGGCCTGCCCTTCGGCACGCATGGGGGTCACTCCTGATTAAATCGTGCCGCGCTCTAGCCTATCGCCCGGCAATCGCAAAGCCCTGCGGATATGGTGATTGAACTTGGCCAGCGATAGCCTAGATTCGCAGGATGCACGGCACCCCCGGCCCGGTCACCATCGATCTCAACATGCTGATGCGGGCCTATGCCATCGGCATCTTCCCCATGGCCGATGCGCGCGACGATGTCGATGTCTTCTGGGTCGAACCGGAAATGCGGGCGATCCTGCCGCTCGACGGCTTCCGCTTTTCCACCTCGCTGCGCAAGGCGGTGCGGCAGGACAGGTTCACGGTCACCTGCAACCGCGCCTTTGCCAGGGTCATCGCGATGTGCGCCGAGTCAGCCCAGGGCCGCGAGCAGACCTGGATCAATCGCACCATCGAGGCGAGTTTCATCGCGCTGCACAATCAGGGACGCGCGCACAGCGTGGAATGCTGGCGCGATGGTGAGCTGGTCGGCGGGCTCTACGGGGTGGAGATCGGCCGCGCGTTCTGCGGCGAGAGCATGTTCAGCCGCGCGACCGATGCCAGCAAGGTCGCCCTCGCCTGGCTGGTCGCGGCGATGCGCAAGGGCGGGCTGACGCTGCTCGACTGTCAGTTCATCACTCCGCATCTCGCCTCGATGGGCGCGATCGAGCTGCCCCAGGGCGAGTATCTCAAGCTGCTGAACGAGGCGATCTGCGATTCGCCCTATGCGCCGCCGCGGGTGCAGCGGCCGCATCCGGTGATGCCGGGGCTTTATTCGGTATCAGTCGAGGGGGTCGCCGGGCCTGGCGCCGAATCGGGGCTGGTCGCGGGGTTTTCAGCACTGGCCGGAGCCGATGCGGTTGGCGCAGCCGACGAACCGCCCTTACCGGCTTCCTCGACCGGCGCATCTTCACCCGGATATTCCATCGCGCACTTCTTGACCCAGACGTCGTAGATCGGGTGCTCGACGACGTTGAGCGAGGGCGATTCCTTGAACACCCAGCCAGAGAACACGCGCTTCCACACCGGATCGGACGAGCGGGTTTCGCGCTCCTGCACCAACAGCTGCACGAACGCGCCGGTTTCGGGCACCTGTTCCCAGGGCGCGGTGCGCTCGCAGGCCGAGAGGCGGACGATCGCATTGCCGACACGGCGCGATTCGCCCGGCTTCATTTCCAGATCGCGGGTTTCGCCGTTGCGCTTGTTGAGGAGCGCGATGGTCGCGACGCGCTGCGCCATGGGCGTAGCCTCGCCTGCCGCAGCCGCCTGGACCGGCGGCGGGGTGGAGGGGCGAAGCGCAACCTTCTTGGGGGCGGACTGCTGTCCGGACCTGAACAGCTGGTCGCCGAACTGCATCCAGCCATAGACGCCTGCCCCTGCGAGCGCGGCGACGACGATGAGAATGGCGAGGATTCGCCCGCGCGTCACGCCTCAGGCGTCCACGCTTCATAATCGCCGGTGGCAGCGGCGCGAACGCCGCCACGTTCCAGCGCGCCGGCAGGGCGATAAGCGGAAGGCGTGCCGGTCAGGTTGGGAACATAGTCCTTTTCCCAGATCCGCGGCGGCGGCAGATGGCTTTCGGGGATCGCATCATAGCTGTGATGCAGCCAGCCGTGCCATTCAGACGGAACGCGGCTCGCGTCGTTGGCGCCCTTGTACAGCACCCAGCGGCGCTCCTTCTGGCCCTTTTTGGGCTTGGAGCGGAAATAGGTGTTGCCCTGATGGTCTTCGCCGACCTTCTCGCCGTTCAGCGCGCTGAACAGATGCGTTCCGACGGTCGCCCCGTCCCACCAGGTGAAGATTTTTGCCAATAGTCCCATGAGCGCCCGCTTAATGCCAAGCGACCGAAAGGGGAAGATGCTTTTGCACCGAAAAGGCCCGGCAACACGCCTTTACAGCTGCGGATAAAGGTGAAGCGGGACGGCAGCGCCATCCCGCTTCTATCCGTAGGTGCGACCCGTCGGGATAAGGTGACCAGGGCATTGCGGCCCCGGCAATCAGGTTCAGCCAGCCAGCGCCATCTGCTTGTCGGAAACAAGCCGGTGCATCGCCTTTTGCAGCTTCTCGAAGGCGCGCACCTCGATCTGGCGCACGCGCTCGCGGCTAACATTATAGACCTGGCTCAGCTCTTCCAGCGTCTTGGGGTCATCGACCAGACGCCGCTCGTTGAGAATGTGCCGCTCGCGCTCATTGAGCGATTCCATCGCTTCGCCGAGCAGCTTGTGGCGAATTTCGGCCTCCTGCGCATCGGCGACCGCAACATCCTGCAACGGTGCATCGTCGGTCAGCCAATCCATCCACTGGCCGTCACCATCCTCGCGCACCGAAACGTTGAGCGAAGCATCGCCGCCCATCGCCATGCGGCGGTTCATGTTGACGACTTCGGTCTCCGACACGCCCAGCTTGGTCGCGATCGCCTTGACATCGTCGGGATGCAGATCGCCATCCTCGAACGCGCGCAGGTTGTTCTTCATCCGGCGAAGGTTGAAGAACAGCTTTTTCTGCGCGGCGGTGGTGCCCATCTTCACGAGGCTCCAGCTGCGCAGGATATATTCCTGGATCGACGCCTTGATCCACCACATCGCATAGGTGGCCAGGCGGAAGCCGCGATCGGGCTCGAATTTCTTCACGCCCTGCATCAGACCGATATTGCCTTCGGAAATCAGCTCGCTCACCGGCAGGCCATAGCCGCGATAGCCCATCGCGATCTTCGCCACGAGGCGCAGATGCGAGGTAACCAGCTGGGCAGCGGCCTCGGGATCCTGATGTTCCTGATAGCGCTTGGCCAGCATATATTCCTGCTCGGGCTTGAGCAGGGGATATTTGCGGATTTCGGTGAGGTAACGGTTCAGGCTGGCCTCTCCGCCAAGGGCGGGGATGGTGGCCGGGACACTACGGGTCTCGCTCATTTTTTCCCTTTCTGCCAATCCGTTATGCGGGCCTCAATGGAGCGCCCGTCATGGGGATCGCATTTCGACTTGCAACCTAAACACGCAATCTATCCAAAAGTTCCGCCATGTCGGCCGGAATCGGACTAAAAAAGTCGCATTCAGATCCAGTCACCGGATGTATAAAGCCCAGCCGCTGGGCATGCAATGCCTGACGCCGGAAATCCGCCGCCCTGAGCAGATCGCGTAACGGCTTTGGTGGCCGGGAATAAAGCGGATCGCCGAGCAGCGCATGGCCGATGCTGGCCATGTGCACGCGCACCTGGTGTGTCCGCCCGGTCTCCAGCCGGCACTCGATCCGGGTCGCGTCCCTGAGCCGCTCCTCGGTGCTATAGTGGGTGACGGCATGCTTGCCCTTCCCCTCACCCACCAGCGCCATCTTCTTGCGGTCATGGTCGCTGCGGCCGATATTGCCGCGCACCGTACCATTGGCCGGATTGGGCCGCCCCTGCACGACCGCGACATAGCGCCGGTTGATCGAATGTTCGGCAAATTGTGCGGCAAGACCCAGATGCGCGGAATCGGTCTTGGCGACGACGAGCAGCCCTGAGGTATCCTTGTCGATCCGATGGACGATGCCGGGCCGCGCCACACCACCGATGCCCGAAAGCTGGCCCCGGCAGTGGTGCAGCAGCGCATTGACCAGTGTCCCATCGGCATGCCCCGCTGCCGGGTGCACCACCAGCCCCGCAGGCTTGTCGACCACCAGCAGATGCTCGTCCTCGAACACGATGTCGAGCGCGATGGCCTGCGCCTCGGCGTCGAGCGGCTGGGCCTGCGGCAGCGCGATCGCATAGGCCATGCCCGTGGCCAGCTTGACAGATGGCCGGTTGGCGATCCTGCCGCCCAGCGTCACCGCGCCTTCCAGGATCAGCGACTTGATCCGCTCGCGCGACAGGTCGGGTTCGGCCTGAGCGAGCCCCGCATCGATGCGCAGACCTGCCGCGCTTTCGGGAATCGTGCCGGTCCTGACCTCGCCTGCCGAACTGGTACTGGATTGCCGGTCATTCATCGCTATCCTCTGGCCGATGCCGGTCCTGCTTTCAAGCGCGCTCCACCACCAGCTGCTGGCCGAGGCCGCCGCGGCATTCCCGTACGAGTGCTGCGGACTGCTGTTCGGTTCGCCCGATCGGATCGACGCGGCGCAGCCTTGCGCCAATGTCGCTGATGATCCAGCGCGCACCTTCGAAATCGATCCCGCAGCGCTGATCGCGGCCGAGCGGGTAGCACGCAGCGGCGGGAAACGCCTTATGGGATATTATCATTCGCATCCCAATGGCCGCGCCGAGCCATCGCCGCGCGACGCCATCGATGCCGCGCGCGACGACCGACTGTGGCTGATCGTTGCCGGCGACAGGATCACCGCCTGGCGAGCCTCAGCGCATGGGGCGCTGCACGGCGCGTTTGATCCCGTCGAAATCCTGCTGCCCGCCTCATGACCGGCTCGGTTGGACGTCCGCGTTACACGATGCTGCATTAAGGCTTGAACCCATGCGGCATTTTCGCCACATCGACCGCAAGCGGAATTGCCCCGTTATTTGCCCTTTTCTTTCCGATTATCGCCACAAGGCCAGCATCCCACCATGCCCAGCACCGCAGACATGAACGAAACCGAACTCGCCAGCCTGTTGTGCTCGCGACTGTGCCATGACCTGCTCAGCCCGATCGGCGCGATGAACAATGGCCTGGAACTGCTCGCCGACGAGACCGACCCGGAGATGCGCGCCCGATGCATCGAGTTGCTGAGCGACAGCGCACGCGCCTCTGCCAACAAGCTCAAGTTCTTCCGCCTCGCCTTTGGCGCAGCGGGAGGTTTTGGCGACAAGGTCGATGTCAGCGAGCCGCGCCAGCTGATCGAGGGCCTGGTCGCCGACAAGCCGCGTGTCGAGATGCAATGGCACGTGCCCAGCGCCATGCTCGCCAAGCCCGCGGTCAAGGTGCTCCTCAACCTCGCGCTGATCGGGCTCGATGGTCTGGTGCGCGGCGGGCAACTGATCATCGCGGCGGAAGAACAGGACGGCACGTGCGAAATCGCGGTCAACGCAACCGGCCCCAAGGTGGTGATCGATGAATCGCTGGCGGCAGCCCTGCAGGGCGATATCCGCGGCGCAGTGCTGAGCCCGCGCACCGCACCCGCGTTCATGATCGAGCGGATTGCCCGGTCGCATGGTGGCACCATCCAGCTTGCCGCTGCGCCGGAATCGCTGGTCATCGGCGCGATGCTGCGCGTCTGAGCCTTGAGCCCGGGTCGCACCGCAACCTGATCTTAACCATATTCGGCGCAAACCGTCCGCCAGCGCTTGCGGACGGTGACGATGGACGACCTGATTCAGGAATTTATTGCTGAGACCCGCGAAACGCTGGACGCGCTTGCCAGCGAGCTGGTGCTGTGGGAGCAGAACCCGCGCGACAGCGAGCGGCTCGATGCGATCTTCCGCTTCGTCCACACCGTCAAAGGCAGCTGCGGCTTTCTCAACCTTCCCCGTTTCGAGCGGCTGAGTCACGCGGCAGAGGACGTGCTGGCACAGGTGCGCGATGGCCGGCGCGATGCCTCGGCGCAACTGGTCGACGCGGTGCTCGCGGTGATCGACCGGATCGGCGAGCTGATCGTTGTCATGGAAACCGGCGAGGCGCTGCCCGACAGCACCGATGCCGACCTGATCGCTGCGCTCAACCGCGACATCGCTCCGCCCATGCCCGATCCGGACGTCGAGGACGTCGCCTTGCCATCGGAAACGGACCAGGCGCGCAGGCAGGCGGTTGTTCGGTCGATCCGCGTTCCGCTGGAGCTGATCGATCATCTGATGAACGGCGTGTCGGACATGGTGCTGGCGCGCAACGAAGTCGCCCGCTGCCTGCGCGACGAGCAGAACGGCACCACGCTGGAAAACGCTTTCGAGCGGCTCTCCGCCTGCATCGCCGACATGCGCGACGCCATCGGCCAGACGCGGATGCAGCGGATCGAGCGCATCTTTTCTCCGCTGCCCCGGCTGGTGCGCGATCTGTGCGCAGACCTCGGCAAGCAGGTCGATCTGCGCACATCTGGCAGCAATGTGGAGCTCGATCGCGAGATGATCGAGATGATCCGCGACCCGCTCACCCATATCATCCGCAACGCGATCGACCATGGCATCGAAACGCCCGCCGCGCGGCGGATTGTCGGCAAGCCCGAAACCGGGCGGCTGAGCATTGCCGCGCGCCAGTCGGGCAACCAGATCCTGATCGAGATCAGCGATGACGGCCGCGGAATCGATACCGAAAAGCTCGTCGCCCGCGCGCTGGCTGCGCGCATCCGCAATCCGTCCGAAGTCACGGGCCTTAGCGAACGCGCCCGGCTCGAACTGATCTTCGCGCCTGGGCTTTCCACCGCCGACCATGTCAGCGCCATTTCCGGGCGCGGCGTAGGCATGGACGTCGTCCGATCCAATATCGAGCGGATCGGCGGCTCGATCGATCTGGAAAACCAGCCTGGCCGGGGTCTTCGCGTGATCCTGCGCGTCCCGCTGACGCTCACGATCATTCCGTGTCTGACGGTGCGGGCCGGTGGGCAGGAATTCGCGATGCCGCGATCGGCGATCCGCGAGATCCTGTTCGACAGCAACAGCCAGGTGCGCATCCAGCAGGTCGGTGGCTGCGACCTTGCCTATCTTCGCGGCGAATGCCTGCCCTATGTTGCGCTGGAAACGCTGCTGGGACTGGATGTCGATCCGGAGCCGCAGGCGCGGCACCGCACGATCATTTCGGTCAACGCCGCATCGGACCTGCGCTATGCGCTGTCGGTCGAGGCGGTGATCGATCACGAGGAACTTGTGGTCCGTCCCGGCGCGCCCGTCATCATGGCCGATGGCCTCTACGCGGGCACCACCCTGCCCGACAATGGGCGGCCGATGCTGCTGCTCGACCCGCTGGGTCTGGCGCATCGCGCCCGCCTGAACGAAATGCCCAAGCCCGCGCAGGCCCTTGAGGAAGAGGAAGGCGCATCACCGAAGATCGACGGCGGTTCGGCCTTGCTGTTCAAGGAACTAAGCGGCGAGTTGCGGTTGATCGCGCTGGCCGCGGTCGAGCGGGTCGAGGATGTCGACAGCACCCGGCTCGCCATGGCGGCAGGCCAGATGCGGCTGAGCATCGATGGCGAAAGCCGTGCCGTGATCGGCCTTTCGGCACGTCCCGAGGCCCCCTTCACCAAGTTGCTGCACCTCACCGATGGCCGCGTTCATGCGCTTTATGCCGTCGATGATGTCATCGATATCGTGCGGCTGCCCTCGCATGTCGAACCGGCGCCGCAGCCGGGCCTGATCGGCGGGGTCGCGCTGATCGGCGATCTGCAGCTCGAGGTGCTCGACGTGCACTGGATCTTCAGCATGCTGCCGGGCGCGGCCCCCGCCACCGACCGGCCCGTCTGCCGCCTGATCGGCGAGGACGATGCCTGGACGCGCAGCATTCTGGCACCGCTTGTGGCCGCGGCCGGCTATAACCCGGTCGTGGCGCGGCCCGGCGATGCGATCGACGGCGATGCCGCGATCAGCATCATCGTCGGCGACCTTCCCGTCGCCCCGTCCGCCGTCGGCGGTCAGGTCATCCGCCTGAGCGATACTCTGGCCTCCGCCAGCGCCGATGCGGACACCATCTACCGCTATGACCGCGCCGGCCTGCTGGGCCGCCTGATCGCGGGCCAGCAGAGGCAAAGCGCATGAAGGACCTCTTTCTCATCGCCATCATCGCGGGCGAGACGGTCGCATTCCCGTCCGAGCGGATCGACAGCGTCGTCAAGGTGCGCGAGTCGGTCCCGGTGCCGTCGGCCGCGCCGTTCATCTCGGGCCTGTTCGCGCTGCGCAGCCGGGTGCTGACGCTCATCGACTGCCAGTATTTCGTCACCGGCGAACCTGCCGAACTGATCCCCGGTCAACCCGCCATCGTGGTCAATATCGGCGGGTGCAGCTATGGCCTGCTGGTCGATGACGTGCTCGACGTCGTGCCGATCCGCACGGCGCCGCTGCCGCTTCCCAGCCAGCTGCCCGCAGGCTGGAGCGAAATCGGGCGCTCGCTGCTCGAGCATGAGAGCGAAACCCTGTTGCTCATCGATCCCGATTACATGGTCAATCCCGCCATGCGCCGCGCCGCCTGACCCGAAGCGGTGCATCCAAAATTCGAAAGCCTTTTCGCGCCGTTAAGCTGCTGCTTACCAATGGGCCATACATTCATCCGCAGCGCATGTGCCGCAGGGAGGCCGCTTTGATGAAAACGTGTCTGGTCGTCGATGACAGCAAGGTGATCCGCAAGGTTGCGCGGCACATTCTGGAAACGCTGGATTTTGCCGTGTCCGAAGCCGCCGATGGCAGCGAGGCGCTCGACCATTGCGGCAGATCGATGCCCGATGTCGTCCTGCTCGACTGGAACATGCCGGTCATGGGCGGCATGGAATTTCTCTGCGCGCTGCGCAAGGAAGAGGGCGGACAGCATCCCAAGGTCGTGTTCTGCACCACCGAGAACGGCCGGGGCCATATCCAGGCGGCCATCGAGGCGGGTGCCGACGAATATGTGATGAAGCCGTTCGATCGAGAGACGCTCCACAGCAAGCTGCAAATCGTCGGCTGCGCCTGAACCGCAGCGGAAGGAAAGCGGCCATGCCGGGGGCGGGACAGCAGGCGACAGCCCGAGCGGGATTTCACCGGGCGATGCCGCACGGTGCGCAAAGCCGCGTGCTGATCGTCGACGACAGCCTGGTCACCCGGTCGATCATCCAGCGCATCGTCGAATCGCTGTCGGGCTTCGAAGTGGCAGCGAGCGTGCCGTCGGCCGAAGCAGCGCTCGACTTTCTGACGCAGCACGGCGTCGACATCATCATCCTCGATATCGAGATGCCGAACCGTGACGGGCTCGACGCGCTGCCCGATCTGCTGCAGCGCAGTCAGCAGGCCTGTATCCTGGTGCTTTCGTCGCATTGCGGCGATGGCGCGCCGGCCAGCATTCGCGCGCTTGCGCTGGGTGCCAGCGACACCTTGTCCAAGCCCGACCGGCAATTCTACTCGCGCGAGTTCGTGGCCGCGCTGCACCAGCGCCTGCAACTGCTCGCCGATGGTCGCCGCTCCCGGCATGATCCGGTGCCGGTCGTGCTCGCCCGCCCCGCGCTCACTTTGTGTCCGCTGCAGTGTATCGCGATCGGTTCGTCCACCGGCGGCATTCCGGCCATCCACCAGCTGCTCACCGCGCTCGACCCGCGCGTCGATGCGCCGATCCTGATCACCCAGCACCTGCCGACCGATTTCATGCCGCATTTCGTGCGGCATATCGACGAACTGAAGCTGCGCCCGGTCAGCATGGCGGTTCAGGGCGCAAGGCTGCAGCGCGGCCATATCTACTGCGCGCCCGGAGATGCGCATCTGGGTCTGGAGAGAGCCGACGGCCAGGTGCGGATCAATCTGCTGCCCGACTGGCCCGCCAGCGCCTACAAGCCATCGGTCGATCCGATGATGCAGGCGGTGGCACGCTGGTTCGGCGCGAGCGGCGCCGGGGTGATGCTGAGCGGCATGGGATCGGACGGACTGGCAGGCGCACGTGCGCTCGCCGAACAGGGGGCTCCCGTTTACGTGCAGGATATAGAAACGAGTACCGTCTGGGGCATGCCCGGCAGCGTCGCGCGCGCAGGCCTGGCCAGCGTGATCCTGCCGCCCGCCGGGATAGCCGGGTTCATTGCCGATTGCTGGCTGGAGAGCGCAACATGATTCATGCCCAGCCCGCAGCCGATGCTACGCGCATCCTTGCCGGACTTCTGGAGACGCGGACCGGCCAGCAGATTGCGCCCAGCCGCTACTGGCGGATCCAGACCGCGCTCGCGCCGCTGCTCAAGCACCATGCTATTCCCGATCTCGACGCGCTCGTCGCGGTGCTCTCCGATCCCGAGAACGAGCGGCTGCTGCAGGAATCGCTCGAACTGATGCTCAACAACGAGAGCTTCTTCTTCCGCGACATCGCGCTGTTCGCGACACTGCGCAGCGAAGCCCTTCCCCAGCTGCGCGAGCGTCGCGCCGCGCGCAAGTCGCTGCGCATCTGGTGCGCGGGCTGTTCGACGGGACAGGAAGCCTATTCGGTCGCGATGCTGATCGATACCGACCGCGAGCTCTGGGATGGCTGGAACATCGAGATCGTCGGCACCGACATTTCCGCCTCGGTGATCGCCAAGGCAAGATCGGGCCGCTATACCCAGTTCGAAATCCAGCGCGGCCTATCGGTCGATTACATGCTGCGCTATTTCACCCAGGACGGCGAAGATTGGGTGATCGATCCGCGGCTGCAGCAGATGGTGCGCTTTCAGGAGGACAACATCCTCAAGCCTCGCACCGAAAAGGGCCGGTTCGACATCATCCTGTGCCGCAATGTGCTGATGTATTTTGCCCCCGAAACGCGCTCGATCGCCTATGCCAAGCTCGAACAGACGCTCGAGGACGACGGCCTGCTTATGCTGGGCGCGGCTGAAACGGTAATGGACCAGACCGCGCTGTTTTCCAGCGCGCGCGAGATGCGCGGGCTGCATTGCAAGGCGGTGCCGGGCCGCACCGGCCTGTCGGCGCTGCCCCCGCCGCTCGCCTGATCGTTCGCAAGCGCAGCAAAATGCTGTTCTAGCCGGGCATTTGCCCTATGCCTGCGCGCATGCAGCCCGATTCGCACCTCCAGGACCTGCCCGAACGCGGCTTTGGCCGGCTCGACTGGGCCGTGGCGGTGATGATGATGCTGCTCTGGGGCTTCAACATCATCGCGATGAAATCGGCGGTGGACAGCGCAGGCGCCTTGCCCGGCGCGTTCCTGCGCCAGGCGATCGTCGCCCTGGTCTGCCTGCCGTTCCTGCGCATCGTGCCAGGGCGGATGAAGCTTATCGCGACGCTCGGCGTGCTCAGCGGCGGGCTGTTCTATGTCGCGGTCGGCCTGTCGCTCAAGGTCAGCAACAATGTCAGCGCGCTGGCGATTGCGGGTCAGCTCGGCGTGCCCTTCTCGCTGATTCTCGCGGTCATCTTCCTCAAGGAAAAGATCGGCATTCCGCGCCTGATCGGCATCGTGCTGGCGCTGTTCGGGGTGATGCTGCTGGTGTTCGATCCGGCGGCGGGCAAGGAACTGCCCGCGATCGCGATCTCCGCTGTCGGCAGCCTCATCTGGGCCACCGCGACGCTGATCCAGCGCAATCTGGGCGGTATCGGGGTGCTCAACATCAGCGGCTGGCTCGGGCTGATCGGCTCGCTCGTCATCCTGCCCTTTGCGCTGCTGCTCGAGCCCAATGGCATGGCCAAGCTGCCGCACCTCACCGCAGAAACCTATGCCTGGACCGCCTATGCCGCGATCGGGTCGAGCATCGGCGGTCATGGCGCAATGGTCTGGCTGCTGCAGCGGCACAGCGTCTCGACCGTGAGCCCGCTCACCATTCCCACCCCGGTCATTTCGGTCGCCTTTGCCACCTGGTGGTTCGGAACGCCGCTGACCTGGCTGATGATCGCGGGCGGATTGATCGCGCTCGTGGGCGTCTCTATCGTGGCCGTCCGCAATGCCCAGAAGGCACGCGAGCTCGCCAAGGCGCGGCTGATGAAGGAAGGGACCAGATCTTGATCGACACCCCGTCGCCGAATTTCGACGAGCGCAAGCTGCCGATCACCATGCTGGTGCTGCACTATACCGGGATGCAGGATGCGCCCTCGGCGATCGAATGGCTCGCCAATCCCGCGTCCAAGGTCTCCGCCCATTATGTCGTGACCGAGGATGGCCAGATCATCCGCATGGTCGACGAGGCCAACCGCGCCTGGCATGCGGGCCGTTCGCACTGGCGGGGCATCACCGATGTGAACAGCGCCAGCATCGGCATCGAGATCGTCAATCCCGGCCATGAATTCGGCTATCGGCCCTTTCCCGAAGAGCAGATGTCGGCGCTGATCCCGCTGGTCGCGGACATTGTTGACCGGTACAATATCCCGCGCGCCAATGTCGTCGGGCACAGCGACATCGCGCCTGCGCGCAAGCAGGACCCGGGCGAGCTGTTCGACTGGCAGCGGCTCGCGCGCGTGCGCCTCGCGCTGCCCATCCCCGACGGGCGGCTGGTCGATCCGTACTGGAGCGACGGCGCGTTCATGCTCGCGCTCGAGCGCTTCGGCTATGACATTTCCGACGGGAGGGCTGCGACCACCGCCTTCCAGCGCCGCTGGCGGCCGGGCACCATTACCGGCGAGATCGACGGCGAATGCCGCGCGATCCTGTTCGCGCTGCTGCTCGACCGCGACGCCGGGCGCACGCGCTGATTGCGCTTCGCCCCGTTCCGCGCTAGGCCGCGCGCAGCCAGAGGGTCGGGCAGCCGCGGGTCATGCAAATGGCGCGAGGAAAGTCCGGGCTCCACGAAACAGGGATGCCGGGTAACGCCCGGCGGGGGCGACCCCAGGGACAGTGCAACAGAAAGCAGGTTGCCACAGGCTTCGGCCCGGTAATATTGAAAGGGTGCGGTAAGAGCGCACCGCGCGGCCGGCAACGGTTCGCGGCACGGTAAACCCCATCCGGAGCAAGACCGAATAGGGGCGGATTTGGCGATACGGTTTCCGCTTGCGGAGGCGCGTCCCAGGGGAGTTTCGGCCCCTTGCCGCCCGGGTTGGTTGCTTGAGCGGTGCAGCAATGCCCCGCCTAGAGGAATGGCTGCCCATGACCGGCAACGGTCAGGACAGAACCCGGCTTACAGACCCTCTGGCGATTTTCTGTAATTGCATGCGTATGGCGGATCAGGCGCACCGGATGCGGCGCTTCCGGGGCGGCGGTCCGCTCAGATCGAGGCGAGCACCAGCTTCGACGGCACCGAATAGTCGATCGCGGCGGGCGACTGTTCCAGCTCGTTCAGATCACACTGCGCAAAATCCTGCGCCGCATCGCCACCCGCATAAGCCGTGGAGCCGAGCACGAACGTCGCCATCATCGCGATGGAGAGCATGGCTGCGAACATCAACTGGCGGCTCATTGGTGGCACTTCCCTGAAACGTCTTCAATTGCAATCTATGCTGCGAATGCGAGATAGATAGCAGGCAAGAGGTTTCAAGACCCTTAGCGTTCGACGAACGACATGGGGGAGCGATGAAGGGGCGGGCGCCGTTGCGCAATTGTCGCGCCGGCTGTAGTTTTCCTCCAGATCAGGGGGATCGCCATGGGGAAGCCTAAGTCGCTGGGTCACTTTCTGCTCGCCGGGGCAGCTCTGGCGCTGGTGGCCTTGGCGCCCTCATTAGCCTCCGCACAGACGCCTGCGGCCAAAATCGGCGCGGGGCGCCAGGAATGCGGCGCGGCTGCGCAGACGCAGCGGGTCGCGTTGCTCATCGGCAATGGCGGCTATGACGGGGCGGACTGGGATGGCCTGGCCAACGCACCCAATGATGTCGAGCGGCTGTGCGGCGTTTTCGCGAAAGCGGGGTTCCGAGTGATCCGGCTGGTCGACGTCGATGCTGTAACAGCGCGCAGGGCGGTCGAGGAATTCGCCACGCTCTCCGCCGCCGCTGACACCGCGCTGATCTATTATGCCGGTCATGGCTTCGAATTTGGCGGCGAGAACTATCTCGTCCCGGTCGATGCGCCGCGCCTCGCCAGCAAGAACGGCCTGGCCGAGCATTTCCTGCCACTCGATGCGCTGATGGGCGCGGCAAGAGCGAAGAGGTTCAACCTGTTCTTCCTCGATGCCTGCCGCTCCTTCGATGCGGTGGTCGAACTGACCGATCTCGACCCGGGCGGACGTGATGGCGCGGTGAGCACCATCGGCCTGCCGCGCGGCGGCAAGGGCGTGGTTTTCTATTCGACGGTCAAGGGCAGCCCAGCGCTGGACGACGCCCCGCCCGAGGCCGACGCGATCAGCCCATTCGCCGCCGCGATCGCCAAGTACAGCGCCACTCCGGGGCTGGAGCTCGACCAGTATCTCAAGATCGTCGCGCGCGATGTCGAGGAACGGACGCGCCCGGTCATCGATCCGGCACAATACCCGGTGCGCTACGGGCAGTTCCGCGAGGATTTCTTCCTGATGCCGCTGGAAGCAGGCAGCCCGGACGATTCCGTCGCCTCGCCCGGAGCCCCCGCCCCGCAGCGCCCGCGTGCCCGGACAGGCGCGATCCGCAGCGCACCGGGAGCCTTGCTCATGGCAATGCCGCAGACCGTCAATCTGCTCGCCGGATACACGCTCGACCGACTGGGCACCGAGGACGAACCTTATCTCGTCGCCGATCTGCTGACCAAGGCGAGCGTCCCTGCGCTGGTCAGTGCGGCGCAGGCAAACAACGATCCGGTCGCACAGTATCTGCTCGGCTATATGTTCGAGTTTGGCGTCGGGGTGCCCAGGGATCTCGCCGCTGCACGTACATGGCTGGAGCGATCGGCAGCGCAAGGACACCCGGCGGGCGAACTGGAGCTGGGCTATTATCTTCGCGCCCACGCGCCCGAAGAGGCTGCGCGCGCCCGCGAGCTTTACGAAATGGCGGCAGCGCAGGATTACGCCAAGGCCAAATCGCATCTCGGCGACTTGCTCATCGTCGAGGCACGCGGCGAGCGCGATCCCGTCAAGGTCGCCGCGCTCAAAGAACGAGCACGCAGCCTGTTCCAGCAGGCGGCGGACAAGGGACATCCGTTCGCGATGTTCGCTCTGGGCGCGCATATCGGTGATGCGGCCACAGCTTCCGCCATGCTCGATGCCCTTGCCGCCAAGGGCAATCGCGAGGGCGACCATTGGCTGTGCGAACTGGCCTATTTTCGCAATGACCTGGCAAGTGCCGATGCCGTGCGCCATTGCATGCGCGGCGCGAGCGGGGGCTTTGCCGGATCGCAATTTCTTCAAGCGCGACGCTATGCCGACGGTCTTGGTGTGCCCCGATCGCCGCGAGAAGCCGATTATTGGGCAAGGCTTGCCCTTTCGCACAAGGAACTGGACCCCGGCAGGCGCGCCGTGCTGGCGAGCATCGTTCTCCCCGAACGCGCAACCCCCTAGCCCTTCCCCGCTCGCACCGCTACATGCCGCACATGGCAGGCAGACGATCCACCGACTGGGGTTTTCCGCGATGGCGGGGCTATGGCGCTTCCCGCGAAGCGCAGCAGGTGCGGATGTGCGATCGGCATGGGTGCGATCAGCCGGGCAATTGCCCTGCGCCCAAATCGCCCAACAGCCGCGACCGCTGGTATTTCTGCGAACGCCACGCTGCCGAATATAACCAGGGCTGGGACTATTTCGCGGGCCTCGACAAGGAAGAGGCTGCGGCGCGCGCTGCCGAGGAACAGCGCGACAATTCGGGCTATCGCGAATCCGCTTTCCACGGCTGGACGGGCTCTGGCGACGGATCGCGCAGCCGTGACGAGATGCGCGCGCTCGACGTGCTCGAATGCGATGTGCATGCCGAGTTCGAAGAGGTAAAAAAGGCCTATCGCCGTCTCGCCAAGGCCAATCATCCCGATACCAACCAGGGCGACAAGGAAGCCGCCGCGCGCTTTCAGGCGATCCAGGCGGCCTATGCGGTGCTGCGCAGCGCCGAAGAGCGAAAGACCTGGAAGGGCGTGTAATCGCGCGCCCGCGTTCCTATCTGCCCCCCATGAAAATCGAAATCCGAGCCAACTGGTCGCATGCGCTGCTGGTGTGCAAGAAATGCCAGAAACGCGCCAAGGCCAGCTTCGGTCCCGAGGGCGACCGCTCGCTCGCCAAGGCGCTCAAGCGCCGCCTGCCCGCGGGCAAGGGCCGCAAAGCGCGGCTCGGCGTGGTCGAGGTGCCTTGCCTCGACATCTGCCCGAAAAAGGGCGTGGTGCTGATCGACACCCGCCATCCCGATCGCTGGCAGATCGTGCGTGAGAATGCCGATATCGATAGGCTCGCCGAAGACCTCAGCGCATAGCAAAAGGCCCCTCCCGTTGCCGGGAGAGGCCCTGCATCACCAGGGTAGTGGTGAAATCAGCGGCAGCGAACGTTGCCGCGGTCGATCTCGCGACCGATCGCTGCGCCGCCCAGGCCGCCGATCACGGCACCGAGGGTCTTGTCGCCGCGGCCTGCAATCGCGTTACCGGCCAGGGCGCCGACGCCTGCACCGACCAGAAGACCGGTCGTGCCATTGTCACGGCGGCAATAATAGCGGCCGTCATTGCCGCGCCAGTAGCGGTTGCGGGCTTCGCGGCGGCCGTCACGACGCCCCTCGCGATAGGCGCGGCGTTCGCCACGGTCGAACTGGGCGGCGTCCTGCGAATAGAAATTGGTCGAAACCGGCAGGGCGACCGGAGCAGCGGGCGCGGGGTTCAGAAACGCAGCGGCACTGGCAAGGGCAAGGTTCAACATGGTCTTTCTCCACAATTGGCTCCGGACGTTTGGCCCGGCTCGAACCTAACAACATTCATCCTCAAAGGCAGTTTCATGAACGGGAAACAACAAGCGCGATTTCCGTCTTTTCGCCGACGAAACGAGCCATTTCAGCGATGAACCGTGAAATCACTTGCAACGAAGTGCTGTCTTATCCATATAAGACACATGCTGAACATCCTCTCCATCATCATCGGCCTTGTGGCACTTCTGCTGGCCATCCCCGCTTTCCTGCCACTGCTTGGCGCGCTCAACTGGCTGATCGTTCCGATCGCGCTGGTCGGCGTGCTGCTGGGCTTCCTGTCGAGCAGCAACACGGGTCGCAACCTGTGCCTGATCGTGCTGGTGGTCTGCATTATCCGGCTATCGCTGGGCGGCGGCATCCTCTAACGCGCCGCCATGAGCGGTGAAGCCAAGCAACTGAACGGCCTGCCCGAGGCGGTGGGCGCCTATACCATCTGGGGCTTCATGCCGCTGTTCTTCAAGCAGCTGCAGGGGATTTCCCCAGTGGAAATCGTCGCGCACCGCGTGATGTGGTCGGTATTGCTGGTGCTCGCCATCCTGTGGGCGCGCAGGTCGCTGCACGAATTCCTGACCGCCATCCGCGACCCGCGCACCCGCCGCTTCATGATCGCCAGCACCACGCTGATCGCGGCCAACTGGCTGATCTATATCTGGGCCATCACCAACCAGCATATTCTGGCGGGAAGCCTGGGCTATTACATCAACCCGCTGATCAATGTCGCACTGGGCGTGCTGTTCTTCAGCGAACGGATGAACCGAACCCAGCTGATCGCGATCACGCTGGCGGCGGCAGGCGTGCTGGTGCTGGCGAGCGAATCGCTCGCCTCGATCTGGATCAGCCTGTCGCTCGCGGGATCGTTCGGCCTGTATGGCATGGTGCGCAAGATGGCGCCGGTCGGCTCGCTGCCGGGCCTCGCCTGCGAGACGGTGCTGCTGCTACCCTTTGCGATCGGTTATGCCCTTTGGGCCCATCTCTATGACCCGACACCGGGCTTCGGCTATTCGCCCTATACCGACGCGTTCCTGATCGCGGGCGGCGCGATCACCACCATTCCGCTGCTGCTGTTCGCGAGTGCCGCGCGCAAGATGCCGTTATCGACCCTGGGCTTCGTCCAGTTCATCGGCCCGACGATCCAGTTCATGCTCGGCGTATTCGTCTATGACGAGCCGTTCACACGGGCGCACGCGATCTGCTTTGCGCTGATCTGGAGCGCGGTCGCGGTATTCTGTCTGGACGGGGTGCGTCGATCACGGGCGGCGCGGGTGGCTCAGCAAGCGGCCTGACCGTCATTCCCGCGAACGCGGGAATCCCGCTCAGACTTCGCGGCCGGTAAGGAAGCGGGACCCCCGCTTTCGCGGGGTTGACGTGGAAAAAGATCAGCGAACCAAGGCTCAGCCCGCTGAAACCAGGCCCTTTTCCTGCATCAGCGTCTGCAGTTCGCCGGCTTCGAACATTTCCATCATGATGTCCGATCCGCCGATGAACTCGCCCTTCACATAGAGCTGGGGAATGGTGGGCCAGTCGGAGAATTCCTTGATGCCCTGGCGAACTTCCATGTCCTGAAGCACGTCGACGCTCTCGTAATCCACCCCCAGATGGTCAAGAATGGCAACGGCGCGGCTGGAAAAGCCGCATTGCGGGAAGAGCGGCGTGCCCTTCATGAACAGAAGGACGTCGTTCGCTTTCACGATCTCGGCGATACGGGCCTGTGCGGTGTCGGTCATCGGGATGCTTCCTTGAATATGCAGATGACAATTAGCTGGGAAGCGCGGTGGTCAGTTGCAAGGCGTGGAGCTCACCGCCCATGCGCCCGCCGAGCGCGGCATAGACCGCGCGCGTGCGGGCAAGCCGCGTCATCGGGCGAAAGCTCTCCGCCACGACATGGGCGGCATAATGGTCGCCATCGCCCGCAAGATCGGTGATCGTGACCTCGGCATCGGGGATGCCCGCCTTGATCAGCGCCTCGATATCGGCAGCGGCCATCGGCATGGCTCAGTTCGCCTCTTCGATGAACTGGCGACGCGCTTCGGCCATCTTGGCTTCCAGCGCGGTGCGCACGCCCAGCTCGTCGATATCGACGCCCGCCGACACGAGATCGCCCAGCAGCTTGCGGATCACGTCCTCATCGCCCGCTTCCTCGAAATCGGCCTGAACAACCGACTTGGCATAGGCCTCGGTCTCTTCCGGGGTAAGGCCCATCTGCTGCGCGGCCCAATGCCCGACCAGGCGGTTGCGGCGGGCAGTGATGCGGAACTGGAGGTCCTCGTCGGCGGCAAATTTGGCTTCGAATGCGCGTTCGCGATCATTGAAACTGGTCATGTCGATCCCTTGTTGATCATGCAGGTCTGACGCTAGCGCATAGGCCGAGCCAGGCGCAGCGGCAAGCGCCAAACCGCATGATTCCGCTGGTTACATCGTCACGACAAGCTTGCCGATTGCCTCGCGATTTTCAAGCTTCGCGATGGCCTTGGGCGCGTCGGCAAAGCTGAAGCTTTCCGAAATGCGCGGGGAGATCTTGCCCGCAGCCCACAGATCGAACAGCTCGGCGATATTGGCGGCATTGCGCTTGGGCTCGCGCGCGGCGAACGCACCCCAGAACACGCCGCAGACATCGCAGCTCTTGAGCAGCGTGAGGTTGAGCGGCAGCTTGGCGATCCCTGCAGGGAAACCGACGACGAGAAAGCGCCCCTCCCAGGCCATGGCGCGCACCGCCGGTTCGGAATAGTCGCCACCGACCGCGTCATAGACGATGTCCGCGCCATTGGGACCGACGGCCTGCTTGAACGCATCGGCCAGGGCCTTGGACTGCGCCTTGTCGAAAGGCTGGCGTTCGTAGACCACGGTCTCGTCCGCGCCCGCCTCGCGCGCAGCCTTGGCCTTGTCCTCGCTCGACACCGCCGCGACGACACGTGCGCCATAGGCCTTGCCCAGTTCGACCGCTGCCAGGCCGACACCGCCTGCCGCACCGAGCACCAGCAGCGTGTCGCCCGGCTTGATGTGCCCGCGATCCTTGAGCGCGTGGATCGAGGTGCCATAGGTCATCAGCAGCGATGCGCCCTGTTCGAAGCTGAACTGGTCGGGGAGCTTATAGGCTCCGGCGGCCGGAACCGCCTTCTTCTCGACCAGACCGCCAAAGCCGGTGCCCGCGATCACGCGGTCGCCCACCGTCCAGCCGGTGACACCCTCGCCCACCGCCTCGACGATCCCGGCAATCTCGCTGCCAGGCGCAAACGGGCGCTGGGGTTTCAGCTGATACATGTCCTTGATGATCAGCGCGTCGGGGAAGTTGATCGAGCAGGCCTTGACGGCGACCAGCAGCTCACCAGGGCCGGCCACCGGCGCGTCGACCTCGGTCATTTCCAGCGTTTCGGGGCCGCCTGCGGCGTTCGACAAAAGGGCTTTCATCTTAGGGCTCTCTCCAGTTGTTTGTGATTATTCCCCGTCACCCCCACGCAGGCGGGGGTCCCGCTTTATCCAATGCTCGGCGCGGAAGCGGGATTCCCGCGTTCGCGGGAATGACGAATTCATGCAGCTGCAGGCACCAGCCAGGGCTTTTCGCTCGCCAGCTTCGCCTCATAGGCGCTGATCGCGTCGGTCTTGGCCAGCGTCAGGCCGATCTCGTCCAGCCCCTGCATCAGGCAGGTCTTGCGGAACGGGTCGATCTCGAAGCTGAAACGGTCCTGAAACGGCGTGGTGACGGTCTGGCTTTCCAGGTCGATATGGATCGGATCGGTCGCCGCGACCTCCATCAGCCGGTCGACCGCCTCCTGCGGCAGCACGACGGTCAGGATGCCGTTCTTGAAGGCATTGCTCGAGAAGATGTCCGAAAAGCTGGGCGCGATAACCGCGGTGATGCCGAGATCGGTCAGCGCCCAGGCGGCATGCTCGCGGCTCGACCCGCAGCCGAAATTGTCGCCCGCGATCAGGATCGGCGCGCCGGCAAATTCGGGATCGTCGAACACGTTGCCCGGTTCGGCCCGTACCGTCTCGAACGCTCCCTTGCCGAGCCCTTCGCGGCTGATGGTCTTCAGCCACTGCGCCGGGATGATGATATCGGTATCGACATTCTTGCGGCCGAAGGGGAGGGCCCGGCCTTCCACACGATCAATCGGTTGCATGGGGTCCCTCGGTCGCTTCGGCACCGGGCTCTTCGGGCTTGGGAGCCGCGCCGGTCTTGGGCTTGGTGAACTGCTTGCCGACATAGAGCAATGCCGCTGCCAGCGCCGCCGATCCCACCGCCGCGCCTGCCATGGCGCCGCTGGACCAGCCGTTCTTCTTGTCCTTGGTCACTATCCTACTCCGCTGCCTGGGGAAATGCCGGCAATTTCTTGATGTCTGCCGGTTCGTGCTGAATGATCACTGTCGCACCCAGATTGTCGGCCAGTTTCTTGAACCGGTCAAGCGAAGCGAGCGTTTCAGCCCGATCGTAATTGAAGGTGGGCACGCCGTTGCTCTTATAGTTTTCGCTGAAATGCGCGAGATCGCCGGTGAGCAGCACCGGCTTTCTCTTCAGGCGCACCAGCAGCCCATTATGCCCCGGCGTGTGCCCAGGCAGCCGCAGCATGGTGACCGAGCCGTCGCCGAACACGTCCTTGTCGTTCGCCACCGCCTCGACCTTGCTGCCGCCCTTGATCCAGGCCTCGAACGGCTTGGGGTCGGCGCCATAGGTAGCGGGATCGGTGGTCACCACCTGCCAGTCGTTCTTGCCGACGAGCAGCGTCGCGCCGGGAAAATCGGCGAGCTGGCCGATATGGTCGAAATGATAATGGCTGACCGCGACATATTTGATCGAGGCGGGATCGACATTCAACGTCGCCAGCTGTTCCTTGATTGTCAGGGTCACGGTCGCGTCCATCGCGGCCTTGCTGTCGAGCGGCTTGCCCTTCATCGCGGCGGGCAGCCCCGTATCCCAGAGCATGTAGTCGCTGCCATGCTGGATCAGATAGCAGCTGCTCGCGAGCTGCTTCGACTTGCCGGTATAGGCCTTCGTATCCGAAAAGGCGTTGAGGTCATTGGCCGCGACCGTGCCACAATCGAGCCGCCACAACTTGACCTCGGCCTGCTGCGCAATTGCAGGACTGGAGGCGAGGCCGATCGAAATAGCCATAAGGCTCAACAATTTGCGCATATCATCTTGCTCCCGTCGTCAATAAGCCGCGCCGCAAGTCTCCGCATGTTGCGCGGATTTGGCAACGAGCTGCGATCACACCAGTTCGCGCACGTCCGCAAGACGACCGGTCACCGCAGCTGCTGCCGCCATGGCGGGGCTGACCAGATGCGTGCGGGCGCCCGGCCCCTGGCGGCCGACGAAATTGCGGTTGGACGTCGAGGCGCAGCGTTCGCCGCTCGGCACCTTGTCCGGGTTCATGCCGAGGCACGCCGAACAGCCCGGCTCGCGCCATTCGAATCCGGCTTCGATGAAGATGCGGTCGAGCCCCTCTTCCTCCGCCTGACGCTTGACCAGGCCGGAGCCCGGTACGACCAGCGCCGACTTGATTCCGGGGGCATTGTGGCGGCCCTTCAGCACTTCGGCGGCAGCGCGCAAATCCTCGATCCGGCTGTTGGTGCAGCTGCCGATGAAGATATGCTCGACCGGCACTTCGGTCAGCGGCGTGCCAGCGGCAAGGCCCATATAGTCGAGCGACTTCTGCGCGGCGGCGCGCTTCGACGCGTCTTCGAAGCTCTCGGGATCGGGGATGACGCCGGTGATCGGCACGACATCCTCCGGGCTCGTGCCCCAGGTGACCGACGGCGCGACATCGGCGGCGTTGATGACGACCGACTTGTCGAACACCGCGCCGTCATCGGTGTGCAGCGTGCGCCAGTACGCGACGGCCGCGTCCCAATCGGCCCCCTTGGGCGCCATCGGACGGCCCTTGAGATAGGCGAAGGTGGTGTCGTCTGGCGCGATCAGCCCGGCGCGCGCGCCTGCCTCGATCGACATGTTCGATATCGTCAGACGTCCCTCGATCGACATCTGCTCGAAAACCTTGCCGCGATATTCGACGACATGGCCGGTGCCGCCCGCAGCACCGATCTGGCCAATGATGTGCAGGATCAGGTCCTTGGGACTGACACCTGCTGGCAAGTCTCCCTCAACGCGGATTTCCATCGATTTCGAGCGCTTGAGCTGCAGTGTCTGCGTCGCCAGCACGTGCTCGACCTCGGAGGTGCCGATGCCGAACGCCAGCGCGCCGAGCGCGCCGTGCGCGGCGGTATGGCTGTCGCCGCAGACCATGGTGCAGCCGGGCAGCGTGAAGCCCTGTTCCGGGCCGATGACATGGACGATGCCCTGGCGGATGTCGGTGGCGCTGATATAGGGCACGCCGAACGCGGGCGCGTTGCGCTCGAGCGCCTCGAGCTGCGCGCGGCTTTCGGGATCGGCGATCGGAATGCGGTTGCCCTGGGCGTCGACGCGCGCGGTGGTGGGCACATTGTGATCGGGCACGGCGAGCGTCAGGTCGGGTCGGCGCACCTTGCGCCCGGCCATGCGCAGCCCCTCGAACGCCTGCGGGCTGGTCACTTCGTGCACGAGATGGCGGTCGATGAAGATGATCGCGGTGCCATCGTCGCGCTGGTCGACGACATGCGCGTCCCAGATTTTCTCGTACAGCGTTTTTGCCTGAGCCATCGTGCAGATTACCCCTTCAAACCGGTCTTCGCTGGTCGCTTGGCAGAACCCTTCCCCCAAATCCAGCGCGGATTTGGTTGCCGTTGCAACCGGGACAATATGCCCTCTTCAATCGGGGGGCGAATGCGCCTATTCTTGGCGTTATGCAGGTCCTGATCAACTTCGGCATCGTAATAGCCTCTGTCGCGTTCATGGAATTCGTGGCGTGGTGGAGCCACAAATATGTGATGCACGGCTGGGGCTGGGGCTGGCACCGCGACCATCACGAGCCGCACAACAACACGTTCGAGAAGAACGACCTCTACGCGATCGTCGGCTCGGCGATCTCGATCAGCCTGTTCGTCATCGGGGCCTGGCTTTGGGAACCGGCGACCTGGATGGGCGTGGGCGTGATGATCTATGGCATCATCTACACGCTGATCCATGACGGGCTGGTGCATCAGCGCTATTTCCGCTGGGTGCCCAAGAGCGGCTATGCCAAGCGCCTCGTCCAGGCGCACAAGCTGCACCACGCGACCATCGGCAAGGAGGGCGGCGTGAGCTTCGGCTTCATCGTCGCCGAGGACCCGGTGAAGCTGAAGAAGGAGCTCAAGCGCCAGCGCGAGGCAGGGATTGCCGTCGTGCGGGACTCGGTCGGCGCCAGCTGAACATGGCAAAACGGGCCTGACGGCTTTTCGACCATCAGACCCGCTTTCTGTCCATCCGCCCCCGTAAAGGGGACGTGGCGATTACAGCCGCTCGATCTTGCGCGCGGCTTCGTCGAGGATTTCGGCGACCTGGTGCTTGAACTCGGTATCCACCTCGCCGCTGGCGAGACGGTGCGCCATCGCGGCCATCAGATTGCCGACCGCACGGCCGATCTGCGGGCCGCCGGCGCGCTGTTCGCGCTCCTCGCCCGCTTCCGTCAATCGGGCGATCAGCGCATCGGCCTCGTCCCGCTTTTCCGCCAGCTCCGCGACGCCCGCATCGGTGATGCGGAACGCCTTGCGCGATCCTTCCGTCTCCGCCGAAGCGATCAGGCCCGTATCCTCCAGCAGGCTGAGCGTGGGATAGACCACGCCGGGGCTGGGGGCATATTGGCCGCCGGTCATCTCCTCGATCGCCTTGATCAGGTCATAGCCGTGGCGCGGTTCCTTCTCAATCAGCGCCAGCAGCACGAGCCGCAATTCGCCGCCATCGAACATCCGCCGACGCCCGCGCGGTCCACGACCGCCGCCACCACGTCCGCCCCGGCCACCGCCTTCGAAGCTGAAATTGCCGAAATCCCAGTCGCCACCCCAGCCGCGGCCACCAGGGCCAAAGCTCATGGCGATAAAGGGCTTCATGCGGCCTTCCCAGCCGCCGCGCGGGCCACCGCCCATTCTGAAACGCATAGTCATATCGATTCTTACTCCTGTGTATCTCGATGGGTCTAAGATATATCTTTATGCATCTTCGTCAAGAGGCGAAATGCGACGACCTGCCCTTTCGCGATTTTGCGCGAGCGGCTAGCGTGCTCCCGATGAGCGACCTGTTCGACACCCTTCCCGCCGACAGCCAGGCTGACCCTGCGCCTGGCCCCGATGCGCCGCTGGCGGATCGGCTGCGGCCGCGATCGCTGGACGAGATCATCGGCCAGGATCATCTCACCGGACCGGAGGGCGCGATCGGGCGGATGGTCGCGGCGGGCAAGCTGTCCTCGATGATCCTCTGGGGTCCGCCCGGCACCGGCAAGACCAGCATGGCGCGGCTGCTGGGCGAGGCAACGGGGATGCGCTTCGTCGCGATCTCTGCCGTGTTCTCGGGCGTCGCCGACCTCAAGAAAGCCTTTGCAGATGCCGAAAGGATGGCGGGCGCGGGCCAGCGCACCCTGCTGTTCGTGGACGAGATCCACCGCTTCAACCGCGCGCAGCAAGACGGGTTCCTGCCCTTTGTCGAGCGCGGCACGGTGGTGCTGGTGGGGGCCACGACCGAAAACCCCTCGTTCGAACTCAACGCCGCCTTGCTCAGCCGCAGCCAGGTCCTGATCCTGCGGCGGCTCGACGAGGCGGCGCTGGCCGAGCTGATCGCGCGCGCCGAGCGGCTGACAGGCAAGACGCTGCCGCTGACCGAGGATGCCCGCGCCGCGCTGATCGCCTCGGCCGATGGCGATGGCCGCTTCCTGCTCAACCAGGTCGAGACCTTGCTGTCGATCCAGGTCGATGCCCGGCTCGACCCGGCGGAGCTGGCGGCGTTGCTCCACCGCCGGATGCCGGTCTATGACAAGGACCGCGAGGGGCATTACAATCTCATCTCTGCGCTGCACAAGGCGATGCGTGGCTCCGATCCGCAGGCCGCGCTCTATTATCTCGCGCGCATGCTGGTGGCGGGCGAGGAGCCGCTCTACGTCCTGCGCCGGATCACCCGCTTTGCCAGCGAGGATATCGGTATGGCCGATCCGCAGGCGCTGGTGCAGTGCCTTACCGCCAAGGACGCCTATGCATTCCTGGGCTCTCCCGAAGGCGAGCTGGCAATCGTCCAGGCCTGCCTCTATTGCGCGACTGCGCCCAAGTCGAACGCCGCCTATGCCGCGCAAAAGGCCGCGTGGAAGGCCGCCAAGGCCACCGGATCACTGATGCCGCCGCCCAATATCCTCAACGCGCCGACGAAGCTGATGAAGGATATCGGCTATGGCCAAGGCTATGCCTATGACCATGACGCGCAGGACGGATTTTCCGGCGCGAACTACTGGCCCGAAGAGATGGAACCGCAAGCCTTCTACCAACCGGTGGAACGCGGCTATGAAGCCCGCATCGCCGAACGCATGCGGGTGTGGGAGGAGTTGCGGAAGCAGCGGGGTTAGGCGGCCTGGGCGAAGCTACGCCGAATCTGGTCGGCAGCGGCCACTGCATCCACCATATTCCGATAGGTCTGGCCGCTTCGGGCCAGCAGTTGCCCTTCTTCGCCGTAAAACAGCCAGCACCAGTTCTGATTGCCACGATCGACGAATTTGAATCCCGGGCTATTCGGTTGCAGATCAGCGGGCGTCAGAGCAAAGGTATCGTCATCCGCAGCGATAGCCGCATCGATCTCGCTATCTGTCATGGCACCGACACGCGCCCAGTCTGACCGGGCTGCCTCATTCCCCGTGGCCGAAACGCGATCTGAAAACCTCTCGCTCATATCTGCTCGCTCGCCTGGCACTGATCAGCCTGATTGCACCGCTACGAACGGTATATACCACGGCAATGATCCTGTCGTCACCCCGAGAGACTCCAAGGGCCAACAGCCTCAGTTCATCACCGGCTTCCCGGACAGCGGCCGGGTTGATCAGGTCACCCTCCCAAAACTCGGCCAACTCGCAAAAATCGATCCCGTGCTTTTCCAGATTGATCAAGCGCTTGGCTTCGTCCCATTCAAATTCCATAACGCCCTGCCCACGCTGGAGTTCTCAAAGATGCCAAAGCCGTTCCGCCCTGCCCGCTTCACGCAAGCTATCGCAGGATTTACCCTGGCTCTAGCCCTGCTTGGCTCTCCAACGGCAGCGCAGCAGACACCCCCGCCTGCAGGCCCGACGCGCCTGACGATGGCCGAGGCGGCGGGGTACAAGGCGCAGTTCCTGTGTTCGGGCCTGTGGAACGGCAACAAGACGGTCGCCGATATCGAGGCGGACGAGCTTTCGGGCATATACCCGCATATCGACCCGATCGTGCCGGGCCTGAAGGCCGAGATCGACGAAGCCGCGCATCAGGTGAGCGTCAGTTTCGCCGAGGACATGCCGCCGCGCGTTGCCCGGCACAATCCGGTCACCGGCTGCACCTCGATGCCGATCGGCTGGACCAATGACGGCCGCCGTCTGCCCGGCGAGGCGCTGGAGCGCGCGCCTGCTGGCAGTCTCGACGACCGCCCCTGGCCGATGGGTGATGCCGATGCCAGCGACCCACGCGTGATGATGATCACCCCGTTCGACACGCTGATCGAGAGCGCGTTCGATGCGAAAGCCTTTGGCGGCAAGACCAGCGGCGTGGTGATCGTCCACAAGGGGCGCATCGTGCAGGAACGCTACAAACAGGGGCACGACCTGCATACCGCGCAGCGCACCTGGTCGGTCGCGAAGTCGATCGCGGGCACCTATGTCGGCTTCGTCCGGCAGAAGGGCTTCACCATCCCCGAAACGCCGATCCGCGAATGGAACGTGCCGGGCGATCCGCGCCGCGCGATCACGGTCGATAACCTGCTGCGCATGGGCAGCGGGCTCGAGAGCGACAGCCCCGGCAACCGCACCGACGCGGTATACATGGGCGCGGGCGAAGTGCGACAGTGGACGACGCAATGGCCGATGCTGCACAGGCCCGGCTCGACCTTCCGCTATGCCAATAACGACATCCTGCTGGCGACGCTCGCCGCGCGCGATGCCGCGCCGGATCTTCACCCGCACCAGATGTTCGACGCGATCGGCATGACCCGCACCTGGGCCGAGACCGACTGGCAGGGCAATTACATCCTGTCGAGCCAGGTCTGGACCACTGCGCGCGACATGGCACGCATGGGCCTTTTGTACCTGAATGACGGCATGTGGGACGGCCAGCGCATCCTGCCCGCAGGCTGGCGCGACTATGTGACGAAGCCCAGCGGCCCGCAGCCCGACGGTCCGTTCGGCTATGGCGCAAGCTTCTGGCTGATGAACAGGAGCGAGGGCGTGCCCGCCGATGCGTTCGCAGCGTTCGGCAATCGCGGCCAGTATCTTGTGGTGATCCCCAGCCGCGATCTGGTGATCGTGCGGCGCGGCTATGACAAGGCGGGCGACCAGTTCGACATCGCCAGGTTCACCGCCGAGGTGCTCAAGCAGATCCGCTGACAGCATGCGTCACTTCGCGCATTATGCCTGTTTCGACTGGTCCGGCCAAGCGGTAGCACGGCCAAAAGGTCTGGCGCTGGCGACCATCGCAGCCGAGGACGAGGCGCGGCCGGTGCTGCTGCGTCCGCAAGGCGGCTGGTCGCGCGGCGCGGCGCTCGACTGGCTGCTCGACCATGCCGCAGCGGGGACCGACATGCTGATCGGGCTGGACCTTTCCCCCACCTTCCCGTTCGTCGATGCGGGCGGCTATTTCCCCGATTGGGAGCATAGCCCCGCCGACGCGCGCGGCCTCTGGGCGCTGGTCGACGGGCTGTGCGCCGAGGACGAACATCTCGCCGCGAGCAGCTTCGTGCGGCATGATGAGGCGCGGCGCTATTTCCGGCACGGAAAGGGCGACACTGGTGACCGCTTCGGCAGCCTCGGCACCGGGCGGCTGCGCGCGGTCGAGCATCACCAGCGCCGCACGAAACAGGCGAATAGCGCCAGCTGCTTCAACCTCGTCGGCGCAGCGCAGGTCGGCAAGTCGAGCCTCACCGGCATGCGCGTGTTGCACCGGCTCGCAGGGCGCGTGCCGATCTGGCCGTTCGATCCGGTGCCGGAACGCGGCCCGGTGATCGTCGAGATTTATACCAGCATCGCCGCGCGCGCCGCAGGGGTTGCAGGCGGGCGGAGCAAGGTGCGCGATGCCGAAGCGCTGCACCAGGCGCTCGCTGCGCTCGGCGCGCCGCCGCCTGCCCCGCTGCTGGCGCATGACGACCATAGCACCGATGCGCTGATCACCGCTGCCTGGCTGCGCGATGCCGCGCGCGATGCGGAGCTGTGGCACGCCCTGTGGCATCCGCCCATGCTCGATGACGCGATCCGCCGCACTGAAGGCTGGACCTTTGGCGTCAAATAGCGCATGGCACGCGGCGCAATCGCGATGGGTACGCCGCTTTAGCTCAGCTGGTAGAGCAACCGCCTTGTAAGCGGTAGGTCGTTGGTTCGAATCCGACAAGCGGCACCATGCACGGTCGCAATCAGGGGCTTGGGGGGCCGCAATCGCACGAAAGCTGACCTGTCGCTGATGGACTTCTCGCCCGCCGAAAACCTGCCCCAACCCGCATCCCGGTTTTCGCATTGGCGCGAAGCGTGGCGCTCGCGGTTCGGCGAGCGTGCGGGCGGCATCATCCTGGCGCTGATTGCCGAACTTCTGTTCGTGCTCGCCCTGCTATCGCTGTCGATCGCGCCGCCGGGCGAAAAGCGCGAGGAATCGCTGATGACGGTGTTCGGCGTTACGCCCGAACCCACAGCGGAAAAGACGGAGCAGGACAGCCCCAAGCCCACCGAGAATGCCTCGCGCTCGCCAGAACCGACCGAGCAGGAGGAAAGCCCGGTCGAGACGCCGAGCCCGGTTGTCTCTCCCCAACCCTCGCCCATCCCACCCCCGATCGTCGCGATCCCCTCACCCCAGGCTGCGCCAGCCGCGCCGCCGTCACAGCCCAAGGCCAAGGCGGTGATCAAGCCCGACCGCGTCTATGGCCCGATGGACAAGGGCGTGCCCGGCGACAGCGAACGCGTCGGTTCCGGCCCGAATGGCGAGCCGCTTTTCGCCGCCGCCTGGTATCGCGAGCCTTATGACGATGAGCTCAAGGGCTATCTGTCGACCGCGCGCGGCCCCGGTTCGGCGCTGATCGCGTGTCGCACGGTGCCCGATTTCCGCGTCGAGGATTGCTACGAGATCGGCGAATCGCCGCAAGGGTCGGGGATCGCCCGCGCAGTGCTTGCCGCCGCCTGGCAGTTCCGCGTACGCCCGCCGCGCGTCGGCGGCGTATCCAAGGTGGGCGAATGGGTGCGCATCCGCATCGACTACGGCGTGCGCACCACCAGTCGCTGAAATTGCCGGTCGCTGATCAGCCGCGCGTAAAGACACCGCAAGCTAGGCGATCCCCGCTATCGCCCGAAGGATCGGTCTTCTGGTCGTCCGCCTTGGCGTGGATCACCAGAGCCGCCCCATCGGCATCGAGCATCTGATCGAGCTGCGCTTCGTCGAGCAGATAATCCATCCGTCCACTGCCGTCGCTCGCCACGACGAGATTGGGCATGTCGCCCGAATGCTGGCCCTGCGGATTGTTGAGACCATGTTTGGCACCCATGGGGTTCCAGTGGCCACCTGCGCTCTCGAACTTCGGTCCATCGCACTTGCCAGTCATGTGGACATGGATGCCATGCTCGCCTGCCGACATGCCCGTGGCATTGATGGCGAGGCGGATGCCGCCGTCTTCCTGCGTGGCCGTCACAGAGCCTGCATCCTTGCCGTCTGCGGTCTTGAGCAGCGCCTGTGCCGTGGCCGGAGCGGAATCAGCGGCCATATAGGCCCGTTCAGGCTCGTCCTGTGCGGCGGGCGCCTCGGCGTCATTGCTGCAGGCGGCGAGCGCTAGGCCAAGGGTCAGGCTGGTTGCGGTCAGAACTGTTCGGGCAGAGATCATCATGGGCTCCTGTCTTTGCCCAATTACCCCGCGCGCCTTTCTCCGGTTCCCGCACCAGCCCGGAAAGTCTGTTTGACAATGCGACGCCTTGCCGGTTGGTTGACCGCACCAGACGCCTTAACCGCTGCAGGAGAGAATGCCGCATGTCCCACGCCGTTGCCGTCAATCCCCCAACCGATCTCAACCAGGCGCTGGGCTTTGTCCGCGTCGTCGAACTCGATCCGGCGGGCCGTGCGACGATCGAATATCAGGCGGGCATGCACATGTGCCATTCGGGCGGCGTGGTTCAGGGTGGGTTCGTCACCGGCTGGATCGATGCCGCCATGGCCTATGCCGCCATGGCGATGACCGGCCCGGACGTCGTGCCGATGTCACTCGAACTGAAAGTCAGCTTCTTCGCGCCGGCGCGCCCCGGCCTGCTCACCGCGACCGCCTGGGTCGAGAAGCGCGGACGCAGCACCTGCTTTTTCGAAGGGCAGTTGCTCGACGCCGGCGGCAAGGTGCTGGCCAAGGCGAGTTCCACGCTGATGCTTGCCGACCGGGGACGGATCGAGCAGGCTTCGAGCGCGGCGCTGGCGACCGACTAGACTTGCGATTATTTCGGTGCAGCGGCCTGCAGGTCGCTCAGGAAGCTGCGGATCCGCTTGGCGTTGACGCCGAGATCGCTCTTGCCGACGCGAGAGACGCTGCGGACGTCGACTTCGCTGGTAAGACCGCCGGGGCCAGGCTGCACCCGCACCACGACATCGTCCTTGAACTTGAACAGCGAAACCGTGTCGGTCGCCTCAAGCCGCCCTTCCTCGGGCTTTGACGCGGCGATTTCCCAGCCACGCTCGCGTGCGACCTCGGTGGCCAGCGTCACGGCACGGTCGACCGGCAGCTTGATCACCACCGTCTTCAGATCGCCATAGGCGCCGCGGTGCAGCACCTTCCAGCGCTCCTTGGCGTCCATGCCGGCATATTTGGGTTCGCCGCGACCGGGAATGTCGGCAAAATCGTCGGGACGCAGCTTGAGCACCTGGAATTGCGGCGGGTTGTCGAGATTGGTGGTGATGTCGTGAATCTGCGGCACGCTGCGCGCGACATTGATCCAGTATCCCATGAAGCCGAGATAGACGAGCGAGCAGACCAGTCCCATCACCGTCAGATCGCGGATGCGCTTGCCCTTCTTGCGATAGAGCAGCAGCACGATGAGCGAGAATACCAGACCCACCAGCGCCACGACAATGGCGGCTGCCACGGTGCTGACGCCGTTCAGCTTGCCCCACCAATCCTGGCCCGCACCGATCGCGCCGATCAGCGCCATCACGATCGATCCTGCCCCCAGCAACAGGCAAAGCCGTGCCAGCCAGATCGAACCATGTGGTTTTGCGGTCTCGTCCATGAACTCCCCCTGTTACGCGTACGTGTTGCCAGCAAGTCACACATAGGAAAGCGATGGCGCTTTGGCAAACCTTATGGGGAAGCCGGAGGGTCAAGAATTGCGCTCGACTCAAGGGCTTGCCGTCCCTAAGGGCGCGGATCGACGCCCTTTCCTTCTATCGTCTGGACCGATGACCGAATTCAACATTATCCCGCTGGATCAGGTGGATAGCGCCTGGGTTGAAGAACTGCTCGATCTGGTGTTCGGCCCGGAGCGAAAGAACCGCACCATCTATAAGGTGCGCGATGGCCTTGCCCATCTGCCCGCGCTCAGCTTTGCCGCAGTCGATGGCGAGGGCTATCTGGTCGGAAGCATCCAGTGCTGGCCGGTCGCGCTGACCGATCCCGATGGGCTGGCCTATCCGATGATCCTGGTCGGCCCGGTCAGCGTCGCGCCCGATCACCAGGACCAGGGCATCGGCCGCGCGCTGATGGCGGCGGTGTTCGGCGCGATGGGCGTGGGCGAGAAGCTGCCGCTCGTGCTGCTGGGCGATCCCGAATATTATGGCACCCGCTTCGGCTTTACCGCCGAGCGCACCGGGGGCTGGACGCTGCCCGGGCCGTATGAGCAGCACCGGCTGCTGGCATTGGCGCGACCCGACTCGCTGATGCCCGAACGCGGCATGCTGGGCCCCTGGCGGCTGAGCTGACACGCATGGGGCGGCATCGCCCTTTGCATCGCGCACCGGCCATGCTTATCTGGCACCCGCATGCCTTATGATCCGCCCCCCGAACTTCAGGACCTCTCGCTCGCCGACATCGCCGGCCTGGTCGCCGCGCGCAAATTGCCGCCGGTCGAGAAATGGACGCCCGCGCACCAGAGCGACAGCCATATGCGCATCGCCGCCGATGGCCGCTGGTATCACCAGGGCGGGCTGATCTCGCGCCCGGCGATGGTGCGGCTTTTCGCGAGCGTGCTGCGCCGCGAACCGGACGGGCGATACGCGCTGGTCACCCCGTTCGAGCAGCAATGGATCGAGGTCGAGGACGCGCCGCTGCTTGCGGTCGAGCTCAAGTCCGAAGGCACGGGCGACCAGCGCCGCCTCGCCTTCCGACTCAACACCGACGAACTGGTCGTCGCCGGACCCGAGCGGCCGATCATCATGCGCGGCGATGCCGATGAACCGCGCCCCTATCTCGGCCTGTGGCGCGGGCTCGAGGCGCGGATAGAGCGGGCGGTCTATTACGATCTGGTCGAGCTGGCGCTCGAGGAGGCTGGCGAGGCCGATACCAGCCTGCCGATCTGGAGCGACGGCACCTGCTTCCGGCTCGACCGGATCGAGGACGCATGAGCCTGTACGATCGCCTGGCCGAGGCGCTTGCCGTCAGCCAGGGCATGGAATCGATCGACGAGGCGCATATCCGGCCTGACCGGGGTGTGCACATTCCCGCCGCCGTGCTGATTGCGATCACCGACCGCCCGCAGCCGGGCGTCATCCTGACCCAGCGGCCCGATTATCTGCGCAGCCATCCCGGTCAGGTCGCCTTTCCCGGCGGCAAGATCGACCCGGAGGACGAGGACGCCATCGCTGCCGCGCTGCGCGAGGCTGACGAGGAACTGGGCCTATCGCCGGGAAATGTCCGCGTGATCGGCACCGGCGATGTCTATCGCAGCGGCAGCGGCTTTGCGATCACCCCGGTGCTGGGCGTCATCCCGCCCGATCTCAGCTACTCGCCCAATCCCGGCGAGGTCGCCGACTGGTTCGAGGTGCCGCTCGATTTCGTGCTCGATCCTGCCAATCACGCGCGGCATTCAACCTTCTGGAAAGGCGCGCAGCGCCAATATGTCGAGATCATGTGGGGGCAAAGGCGCATCTGGGGGGTGACGGCGGGGATCATCGCCAATCTGTCGCGGCGGCTGGAAGGCGTGCTGGCGTGACGCGGATCGATACTGAATGGACCCGGCGCGAGGACCTGCGCGCGATGCTTGCCGTGCTTGATGCCGAGGGTGATCGGTGCCGCTATGTCGGCGGCGCGGTGCGCGATGCGCTGCTGGGCATCGAGGCGACCGATATCGACATTGCCACCAGGCTGCTGCCCGAAGACGTGATCGCACGGCTGGAGGCGGCAGGCATCCGCACGGTGCCGACGGGCCTTGCGCATGGCACGGTGACCGCCGTGCTGCCGCGCGGCCCGGTCGAGATCACCACGCTGCGCCGTGATGTCACCACCGACGGCCGCCATGCCGAGGTCGCGTTTACCGATGACTGGCGCGAGGACGCCGCGCGGCGCGATTTCACGATCAACGCGCTGTTCGTCGATCCCGCGACGCTCGAGGTGACCGACTATTTCACCGGGCTTGAGGACCTGGACGCGGGGCTGGTGCGCTTTATCGGCGATGCAGGCGAGCGCATCCTCGAGGATCACCTGCGGATCCTGCGCTATTTCCGCTTTCACGCCCGGTTCGGAGGTGCGGTCGATGGCGAGGCCGTGGCGGCCTGTGCGCTGCATGCCGATCGGCTGAAAGCGCTGTCGCGCGAACGGATCGCGCGCGAACTGCTGTTGCTGCTGGGCGCGGCGGACCCGCTGGCATCGGCACGGCTGATGGCCGATGGCGGGATCTGGAAGGTCGTGCTGCCCGAAATGGCAGAGAATGGTCTCGACCGGCTGGCCGAATTGCTGGCGCGCGAACACGCGCTGGGAGCCGAGCGCAATGCGCTGCTGCGGCTCGCGGCGCTGCTGCCCACCGAGCCGCTGCTCGCCGATGCGGTGGCGGCGCGGCTGCGCCTGTCCAAGGCGCAGCGGCTGGCTCTGGCGCGCTTCGCTACGCCTTGGCCCGCCAGTGGCACGGCACGCCAGGTCGCGGCAGGTGTCCAGCCCGAGGAGCTGGTCGCCCCCTGGCTGCTGCTGCGCGCGCCCGATGCTATGCTGGCGACCGGGTGGCAGAGCCTGCAGGATTGGCAGGTGCCGGTTTTTCCGCTGGGCGGCCGCGACATCATCGCGCTCGGCATCCAGGCAGGACCGCAAGTCGCCAAGGCTCTGGGCGAGATCAGGCGCCGCTGGATTTTCGAGGATTTTCCAGAGGATGCGCGGCTTGCCGAGATTGCAGCCGAAGTCGCCGCCTCGGGCTGATCAGCCCATCCGTTCCATCATGAAATCATAGGCACGGCTTGCGGGAACCGGGGGCGAGTAGAAATAGCCCTGGCCGTAGGAGCAGCCGAGCGCCGCGAGCGTGTGCGCGATTTCCAGCGTCTCGATCCCTTCGGCGGTCGTTTCCATGTTGAGCGCCGAGGCGAGCGACAGGATCGCGCGGACGATCGCCACCTTGTCGCGCTCCTGCAGCATGTGCGTCACGAAGCTGCGGTCGATCTTGAGCACATCGATCGGTAGCTGCTGCAGATAGGCGAGGTTCGAATAGCCGGTGCCGAAATCGTCCATCGCCAGCGACACGTCGAGCGCACGCAGCGCGTTCATTACCTTGGCGGCGCGCGCGGGATCGCTCACCACCACCGATTCGGTGAGCTCGAGCATGATCCGATCGGGCCGGGTCTTGTTGGCGCGCAGGATGCCGGAGACCATGTTCGGGATATCGTCACGCGCGAACTGCGCCGCAGACACGTTGACGCTGATCTTCAGCGGCAGCTCCTCGCCCGCCTTCTTGTCCCATTCGTTCAGCACCTGGCAGGCGCGGTCGAGCGCCCAGCGACCGAGCGGCAGGATCAGGCCGCATTCCTCGGCGACGGGAATGAACTCGGCGGGCGAGATCATTCCGTAATCGGGGTCCTTCCACCGTGCCAGCGCCTCGAACCCGGTGACGAAACCATTGCTGAGATCGATCAGCGGCTGGAAATAGAGTTCCAGCCGGTCGAGCTCGATCGCCTTGCGCAACTCGGTTTCCAGCGTGAAGCGACGGCGCGCCTTGTCGAGCTCCTCGGGGGTGTAGATTTCCGCCTGGCGGGTCTGCTTGGCGCGCTTGAGCGCGATCTGTGCCTGGCGGATGTAATTGGCGCAATCCGCCTGACCCTGCTTGCTCAGCGCGATGCCGATCGCGCCATCGATCTGGATTTCGAGATCGGACAATCGATAGGGGTCGGCAAATACGGAGCGAATGCGGTTGGTGATCCGCATCAGTTCGCGCTCGTTGGTGCTGCGCAGCGGCACGAACAGGGCAAATTCATTGCCGCCGATCCGCGCCACGATATCGGTCTTGCGCATACGCCCCATCAGGCGCCGCGCGACGGTGATGATCAGTTCGTCGCCAACGATGCTGCCGGCGCATTCGTTGATTTGACTGAACCGCGCGATATCCAGCGTGAAGATCGCGAACGCACCCAGATTGCCGCGCCCCCCGGTCGGCGCCTCGGCCAGCCGGCTCTCGACCTCATCCTCGAAACCGGCGCGATTGGGGAGGCCCGTAAGGCTGTCGCGCATCGTTTCGCGGCGGAAGCTGTCATGCGTCTCGATCTCGCTGGTGCGGTCGATCAGGCTGACCAGGAAATGCGGCCATTCCATGCCGCGCAGGTCCATGCGCGCCACGGTAACGTCATAGCGACGCGGCTTGACCGGATCGTGCGAAGTCCAGGGCTTGACCGCCTTGCCACTGTCGTTGCGATGGGCGACGGAGACCAGCTCGGCAAGCAGACGCAGGTCGAGCCCGTTCGGATTGCCCGGCGCCAGTTCGCGCTCCACGAACGCGGGATTGGCCGCCATCAGCTCCAGATCCTCGCCCGCGCGCATGACGACCGCAGCGGGAATCGGCAGCGGATCGAGCGCGGCGGCCACCATCGGATGCGCGCGCGCACTGCCGAACGCGCCGGAACGATCCGGAACGCCCTTGCCGCGCGCTTTCGATGATGGGGTTGGACTTACCATGGTTAGCATCAGCTAACCGGGAAAGATGTAAAATTCACTTAAAGAATGGTCGAAAGCTGTTCGTGCAATCGAAATCAGCCATCGAACTTGTTGCTGCGGGGAAATCCATTCGGCGGAAGTCTTCCCGCCGCGCCTCGCGCCACGCGCCACAGCCCCATGTCCTTTTCGGTGCGTACGCGCCCGCTATCGCCGCCCATGGTCCAGCTGAGGCCTTCTTCGAGCCGGAAGGTCGTAGCGTCGGACAGCGATCCGTCGCGATAGCGTTGCAGCTGCACGCCCTGGCCGCGCGCCATCACCGGCAGCTCGGCGATCGGGAAGACGACCAGCTTGCGGTTCTCGCCGACCACCGCGACATGATCGGCGCTCGGCGGAACGGGGCGAATCACCATCAGCTTCACGCCGGCCTTGAGGTTCACCACCTGCCGGCCCTTGCGCGTTTCGGCGATCAGCTCCGCCATCTCGGCCAGGAAGCCGCGCCCGTTCGATGCGGCGAGCAGCAGCTTGCCCTGTGGATCATAAGGCAGCAGCGCCACGATCTGCGCCTCGTTCTCCATGTCGAGCATGCCGCGGACCGGCTCGCCGAAACCGCGCGCGCCGGGAAGCTTTTCCGCACCCAGCGTATAGAAGCGGCCATTGTCGAGCGCGAACAGCAGCTTGTCGGTGGATTGCGCGTGGAAGGCAAAGCCGGGGCCGTCGCCTTCCTTGAACTTGGTGAGCTCCGCCGCGCTGAGGTCCGCATGGCCCTTCATCGCCTTGATCCAGCCGCGCCGCGACATGATCACGGTCACCGGCTCGCGCTCGATCATCGCCTCGAGCGGAATTTCGCGCGCGGGCGCCGCTTCCTCGATCTTGGTGCGGCGCGCACCCAGCCGGCCCAGTTCGGTATTGCCCGAATAGAGCGCGCGCAGGGCCTTCAAATTCTTGGTCAGGCGCTGCTTCTGCAGCTTGGGATCGGCGAGCAGTTCCTCGAGCTCGGCCTGTTCGGCGATCAGTGCATCATGTTCGCGCCTGAGCTCCATTTCCTCGAGCTTGCGCAAGGACCGCAGCCGCATGTTCAGGATCGCCTCGGCCTGGCGGTCGGTCAGCTCGAACTCGGCCATCATCACCGGCTTGGGCTCGTCCTCGGTGCGGATGATCTCGATCACGCGGTCGAGGTTGAGATAGGCGATGATATAGCCGCGCAGCAGTTCGAGCCGCGCCGCGATCTTGTCCAGCCGGTGGCGGCTGCGGTTGACCAGGATCAGGATCTGGTGGCGCAGCCAGGATTCGAGCAGCGGCTTGATGCCCATAACCCCGGGCGTGCGTGTCTCGTCGAGCACGTTGAGGTTGAGCGGAAAGCGGATTTCGAGATCGGTCAGCCGGTAGAGGCTGTCCTTGAGTATATCGACATCGACATTGCGGCTCTTGGGCTCGATGACGAGGCGGATGGTCTCGTCCGATTCATCGCGGACATCGGCGAGGATCGGCAGCTTCTTCTCCGCGATCAGCGTCGCGATCTGCTCGATCAGCTTGCCCTTCTGCACCTGATAGGGAATTTCGCTGATGATCAGCTGCCAGGTGCCGCCGGGCAGCTTCTCGATGCCGGTCGGCTCCCAGTTGCCCTCGGCATCCCTGCCGGTCGAGTAACGCGCGCGCAGGCGGAACGCGCCGCGCCCGGTGCGATAAGCCTGGGAAATGCTCTCCGCGCTGTCGACCAGCACCCCGCCGGTCGCGAAATCCGGGCCCAAAAACACCGTCATGATGTCTTCATGCGTCGCTTCGGGCTTCTTGATCAGCAGCATCGCCGCATCGATGATCTCGAGGACGTTGTGTGACGGGATCGAGGTCGCCATGCCCACCGCGATGCCGCTGGCGCCATTGGCGAGCAGATTGGGGAACAGGCCCGGGAAGACCTCGGGCTCTTCCTCCTCGCCATTATAGGTGGGCTTGAAGGCGACCGTGCCTTCGTCCAGCCCCGCCATCAGCTCGATCGCGGTGCGCGTCAGCCGCGCTTCGGTATAGCGATAGGCGGCGGCGTTATCGCCATCGATATTGCCGAAATTGCCCTGCCCGTCGACCAGCGGATAGCGCAGCACGAAATCCTGCGCCAGGCGGACCATCGCATCGTAGACCGAGGCATCGCCATGCGGGTGATATTTGCCGATGACATCGCCGACGACACGCGCGCTCTTCTTGTAGCCACTCGCCGGATCGAGCTTCAGCTGCCGCATCGCCCACAGCAGGCGGCGGTGGACCGGCTTCAGGCCATCGCGCAGATCGGGCAGCGAGCGCGCGGTGATCGTCGAGAGCGCATAGACGAGATAACGGTCCGACAGCGCGCGGTCGAACGAGGTGTTCTCGATTTCGGGAATGTCGTCGCCGGAACCGGCGCTCGCCTCGTCTGCCATGCGTTGCGCCTAGCAGCGCCAACGCGCCAAGGCGAGAGGGCCAGCCCGGTTTTCTGGGGAAAATTTATCGCGAAAACGCCGCTGTGCCGGGCAATCAGAACGCGCCGTGCCGCCCCTTGCCCCCGGCAAAGCTCGCCGCGCCGGTCAGCGTCTCGCCGCTGGCGATCGTCTCACGCCCCAGCCTGGCCTCGAGCGCGATCGCCTCGGCCTCGGATAGCGACCATTGCGCGATCGCGCTGGCGCGATCATTGCGCAGGCATTGCTGCGGGAAGGCCGCGATCTGGCTGGCAAGCTCGACCGCGAGTTCGAGCGCGCCGCCGTGCCGGGTGACGCGGTTGGTGAGCCCCATTTCCTGCGCCTCTGCCGCGCCGACCTCGCGCCCGGTCAGCATCAGGTCCATCGCGCGCGCATGGCCGATCAGCCGCGGCAGGCGGATCGTGCCCATATCGACCAGCGGCACCCCGAAGCGGCGGCAGAAGACGCCCATCCTCGCGGTTTCCGCCATCACCCGCATGTCGCACCACAGGGCAATCTCCATGCCGCCCGCGACGGCAAAGCCCTCGATTGCGGCGATCACGGGCTTGGTCAGCTGCATCCGCGTCGGTCCCATCGGCGCCATGCCGCTATCGGTGACCGGGCGCTTGTCGCCCTCGCTCAGTGCCTTGAGGTCCGCACCTGCGCAGAAATGGCCGCCTGCGCCATGCAGGATCGCGACATGGACGCTATCGTCGGCATCGATGCGCTCGAACGCCTCGAACAGGGCCTTTGCCGTTGCCGCATCGACCGCATTGCGCCGTTCCGGCCGGTTGATGGTGACGATCGCCACCTGCTGCTTGTGATCGATCTTGACGTTCATCGGCCTCTCCTTCGGCACGTGCGGATCGGTGCGATGATCATCCCCCTGTCCGGTTTCCTGACAGTAAACATGCGCGCCCGGACAGCGCAATTGCGCCCGCGCACCCAAGTCGCTATAGGGGCGCTGAGAGACGCCCCGGCCCTGCGTGCATTGGTTGCCGCACCGGGGCGTCCTGCTTTCTATCGGAGATACGTGCCATGACCCGCCGCCGCCAGATTTACGAAGGCAAGGCCAAGATCCTCTATGAAGGTCCCGAGCCCGGCACGCTGATCCAGTATTTCAAGGACGATGCCACCGCGTTCAACGCCCAGAAAAAGGGCACGATCAACGGCAAGGGCGTGATCAACAACCGCATCAGCGAATATGTGTTCACGCGGCTGGCGCATATCGGCATCCCCACGCATTTCATCCGCCGCCTGAACATGCGCGAGCAGCTGGTGCGCCAGGTCGAGATCGTGCCGATCGAGGTGGTCGTGCGCAATGTCGCGGCCGGATCGATCTGCAAGCGTCTGGGCCTGGAGGAAGGCCAGCCGCTGCCGCACACGCTGATCGAATATTGCTACAAGGACGACAGCCTGGGCGATCCGCTGGTCGCCGAAGAGCATATCGCCTGCTTCGGCTGGGCGAGCCAGGAAGAGATGCAGGACATCTCGTCGATGGCGATTCGCATCAACGATTTCATGTGCGGCATGTTCGCGGCGATCGGCATCCGCCTGATCGACTTCAAGCTCGAATTCGGACGTCAGTTCGACGGCGATTTCTCGCGCATCATCCTGGCCGACGAGATCAGCCCCGATGGCTGCCGCCTGTGGGACATCGAGACCGGCGAGAAGCTCGACAAGGACCGGTTCCGCCGCGATCTGGGCGGCGAGGTCGAGGCCTATCAGGAGGTCGCGCGCCGTCTGGGCCTGCTCAATGAAGGCGGCGACAACGAGGTGCTCGATCTCGACAGCCACCGCCGCCGCAAGGGCAAGTAACCCGCCGGTTTTGCCCTCGAAAGCTTGACGCGTCCGTCATCTTGCGCGGGGTCTGACCCCGTGCAACATTTCCGCCACACAACAGCAAAAGTGGGTGGAGATGGATCGAGGCGGAAAGCTCCCAGGACCCGTGATGAAATCGGCGCTGGCTGGCATGGCCGCTGCCGCGCTTGCGCTGTTACCGGCCCCTCTCCTCGCCCAGTCCGCCCAGCCTACCGCCCCTGACGGCAGCACTGCCGCCACCCCCCTGCCGGTCCGCGAAGAGGCTGCGATCGCTGCCGCCTGGGGCTATGCCGCCAGCGATCTGACGCCCGATCCCGCCGTGCGCCTGGGCGTGCTGCCCAACGGCATGCGCTATGCCATCCGCAAGAACGCCACCCCGCCCGGTACCGCCGTGATGCGGCTGCTGATCGATGTGGGATCGACGGCGGAGAACGAGGACGAGCGCGGCCTTGCCCATTTCATCGAGCATATGGCGTTCAACGGCACCACCAACGTGCCCGAAGGCGAAATGGTCAAGATTCTCGAGCGGCTGGGGCTCGAGTTCGGCGCGGATACCAATGCGTTCACCAGTTACGACCAGACCGGCTATCTGCTCGACCTGCCCAATGTGAAGGCGGAGACGGTCGACACCGCGCTCTATCTGCTGCGCGAGACCGCGAGCGAGATCCGTTTCGATCCCAAGGCGATCGATCGCGAGCGCGGGGTGATCCTCTCCGAACTGCGGACCCGCGCCAATTACGCGCAGCGCAACCGCGAATCTTTGTTCGAATTCACCGTGCCCGGCACCCGCATCGCCACGCGCTCGCCAATCGGCGACAAGTCGGTGATCGAGACCGCGCCAGCCGAGCGCTTCCGCAGCTTCTACGAGCGCTATTATACGCCCGGGCGTAGCACGCTGGTGGTGGTCGGCGATGTCGATGTTGCCGAGATCGAAGCGAAGATCCTGGCGAGCTTCGGCAACTGGGAGGCAAAGCACGGCGAGGCGCCCGATGTGCCACTGGGCACGATCGATACCGCGCGCACCGACAAGGCGAACATCTTCACCCATCCCGCGATCGACGAGGTGGCCACCGTGCTGCGCTTCTCGCCCTATGTCGAGGAACCCGACAGCAAGGCGACCCGCCGCGCCAAGCTCACCCGCGCGCTGGCCTACAACATCGTCGGGCGCAGGCTGGGTCGGATCGCGCGGCAGGAAAATGCGCCGTTCGTCGGCGCCTCGGTCGGGCGGTCGGACGTGTACAGGATCGCCAACCAGTCGGTGCTCAATGTCGCGACGCGCGATGGCGAATGGCAGCGCGGGCTGGAAGCCGCCGAGCGCGAGCTGCGCGCGGCGCTGCGCTATGGCTTCACCAAGGCGGAACTCGCCGAACAGCTCGCCAATTTCACCACCGGCTATGAAAACGCGGTCCGCGGGCAGGATACGCGCAGCAACGACCAGCTCGCCGACCAGATCATGGGCATGGCCAAGGACGGGATGATCGTCACCACGCCCGAGAGCCAGCTCGAGCGCTTTACCGCGCTGCGCGATGCGCTGACGCCGAAGATGCTGCTCAAGGCCTTTCGCGAGGATTTCGGCACGCTCGACAAGCCGTTGATCCACCTGGCCACCAAGGTCGAACCGGCAGGCGGCGCGGACGGGGTGCGCCTCGCCTTCGTCCAGGCGCAGAAGACGAAGGTGGCCAGGCCCCAGGCGCGCGATGCGCAAGCCTTTGCCTATCAGGATTTCGGCAATCCCGGCACGGTCGTTGCGGACAGTCGAATCGAGGATCTCGGCATCCGCACCATCCGCTTTGCCAACAACGTGCGGCTGAACCTCAAGAAGACCGATTTCGACAGGAACCGCGTGCTGGTCTCGCTGCGCATTGATGGCGGCGATCTGCTCGCCTCGCGCGACAATCCCGAAGCGACCAGCCTGATGAACATCTTCGTCCGCGGCGGGCTGGAGGCGCACAGCCTCGATGATCTTTACTCGATCTTTGCGGGCCGTGCGGTGTCGCTGAATTTCGGCTCGGGCGAGGATTATTTCGGCGGTTATCTCGCGACCACGCCCGATGACCTCAAGCTGCAGATGCAGGTGCTCACCGCGTTCACCACCCATCCCGGCTACCGCAGCGAGGCGATCAACCAGTATCGCAGCTACCTGCCCAATTTCTATGCGCGGCTGAACGCGACACCCGAAGGCGCGATCGGCAGCCAGATCGGCGCGATCCTGTCGGACAACGATCCGCGCTTTTCGCTGGCCGACAAGGCGGTGTTCGAAAAGCTCACCTTTGACGACCTCAAGGCCGCGATCGGCGACCGGCTGGAAAAGGGTGCGATCGAGATCGGGCTGGTCGGCGATTTCGACGAGGAGCAGGCGATCGCCGCGGTTGCCGCGACCTTCGGCGCACTGCCCGAGCGCGAGGCCGAATTCCGGGACTATGACCAAGCCCGTACCCGCCAGTTCACCGCAAACCGCAGCCCGCGCGTGCTGCACCACAAGGGCGAAGCCGATCAGGCGATCGTCGAATTCTACTGGCCGACCACCGATGATCGCGATTATCGCGAGGACGTGCGGCTGCGCCTGCTCGCCGAGCTGCTGCAGATTAAGGTGACCGACCAGATCCGCGAGCAGCTGGGCGCCAGCTATTCGCCCGCAGCGCGCTCGTTCACCTCGTCCATCTATCCCGGTTATGGGTATATCCAGATCAGCACCAATGTCGCGTCGGCCGATGTCGAGAAGGTGTCGGAGGCGGTGCGCCATATCGCCGCTGAGCTTTCCGCCCCTGCCCCGCTGGCGGGATCGCCCTCGACACCCTCGCCGATCGCGGCCGACGAGCTGGCGCGCGCGCGCACCCCGATCCTGGAGAACATCGCCAACAGCGTGAAGAGCAACACCGCGTGGCTGGGTGTCGTCGACTCGGCGCAGAGCAAGCCCGCCAAGCTCGACCGGTTCCGCAGCGGCGGCACCGCCTTCGGCACGGTGAGCGCAGACGAACTGCTCGCCATGGCGCGCACCTATCTGTCGCCCGACCGCGCGCTGCTGGTCCAATCGCTCTATGAGGGCGCAGGGACGGGAACCGCGCTGGCCGCGCGCCAGTCGCCCGTCGCCGCCAACGCCGCGCCGCAATAGTTTCAGCTGCGGGTGCGGTATCCGCTGATGATGCCGAAGATGAACGACATGAACAGCGCGAGCTGGATGCGCCCGCCCGGGTCGCTCCAGCCCAGCAGCTCGTGGCCGAAGCCGAACAGTCCGATGAACATCGCCAGAGCCAGACCTGCCATGGTTTCCCCCCGCATATTTGCTCAACAAACGCTATGCCGTAGCGATTGACAGGGCTTTGTTAGGATAGGTTAACGCAGCCACCGCCTGGCGCGAACCATGTCTGCCGCGATGCACCCCCTTGCCCCTTTGCCGACGGACGCTATAGGGCAGGCCAGAAACCCAGCCAGGAGGACGCCGATGAAGGCCCGCATCCATGTGACCCTGAAAGACGGCGTGCTCGATCCCCAGGGCCGCGCGATTCATCACGCGCTCGAAGGCCTGGGCTTTGGCGGTGTCGAGGATGTCCGCGCCGGTCGGCTGATCGAGCTGACCCTGGCCGACAGCACCAGCGACGAGGATATCGACGCGATGTGCCGCAAGCTGCTCGCCAACATGGTGATCGAGAACTATCGGGTCGAGAAGGTCGCATGAAGTCGGCGGTCATCACCTTCCCCGGATCGAACTGCGACCGCGATCTCGCCGTCGCGATCGAGCGGGTGACGGGTCACGCGCCGATCCGGCTGTGGCATGGCGAGCAGTCGCTGCCGGAAGGGCTCGACCTGATCGGCGTGCCCGGTGGCTTTTCCTATGGCGACTATCTGCGCTCGGGCGCGATGGCGGCACGCTCGCCGGTGATCGGCGCGGTGGTCGAGGCGGCAGAACGCGGGGTTGCAGTGCTCGGCATCTGCAACGGCTTCCAGATCCTGACCGAAGCCGGGCTGCTGCCCGGCGCGCTGATGCGCAATGCCGGCATCCGCTTCGTCTGCCGCACGGTCGGCCTGACGGTCGAGAATGCCGAAAGCCGCTTCACCAGCCTGTATCAGGCGGGCGAGACGATCCGCATCCCGGTCGCGCACCATGACGGCAACTATTTTGCCGACGAGGCGACGCTCGACCGGATCGAGGGCGAAGGCCAGGTCGCGTTCCGCTATGCCGAACCGGTAAACGGCTCGGCGCGCGACATTGCTGGCGTGCTCAATGCGAAGGGTAACGTCCTCGGAATGATGCCGCACCCAGAGCGGGTGGTCGAGGCGCAGCACGGCAATACCGATGGTGCGCGGCTGTTCGAAGGCCTCGCCCGCGGGGTGCTCGAACGCGCCTGATCAGCCGAACATCGCGGTCTGCTGCCCGCCGAACAGGCTCTGCACATCGTCGGCGGTCATCGGGCGACCGTAGAAATAGCCCTGGATCTTCTTGCAGCCGAGCTCGCGGATGACCTGCACCTCGTGTTCGGTTTCCGCGCCCTCGGCGGTGGTCGACATGCCCAGGCTTTCCGCCATCGCCACCACTGCGCGGATGATCGCGATGCTTTCCTGCGCGCCCCTCGCCGCGCCCTGGACAAAGCTGCGATCGACCTTGATCGTCGAAAAGCGGGTCTTGCTGAGATAACCGAGCGCCGAATAGCCGGTGCCGAAATCGTCGAGCGACAGGCCGACCCCGAGCGCGAGGATCTGGTCCAGCGTCTCGCCCGCACGGCTGCCTTCGCGCAGAAACACGCTTTCGGTCACCTCGAGCTCCAGCCGCTGCGGCGCCAGACCGGTTTCCGACAGCGCCTCGACCACGGTTTCGACAAAGTCCGGCTCATACAGCTGTTCGGCCGAGACATTGACCGCGACGCGGACATTGGCCGGCCAGGTCACCGCCTCGCGACAGGCGCGGTGCAGCACCCAGTTGCCGATCGGCACCACCAGCCGGGCGTCTTCGGCCAGCGGGATGAAGCGCGCCGGCGAGACCTGGCCGAATTCCGGATTGGTCCAGCGGATCAGCGCCTCGAACGCGACCAGGGATTCGCTGGCGGCATCGACCACCGGCTGATAGGCTAGCGAGAACTCGTCCTTTTCGAGCGCCTTGCGCAGCGCAATCTCCATGACGCGGCGTTCTTCGGCATGGCTGTGCAGCTTGGGCTCGTACACATTGTGACGGCCGCCGCCCTCGTCCTTGGACCGATAGAGCGCCAGATCGGCGCTGCGCATCAGCGTCTCGACCGTGCGGCCGTCGCGCGTGCCGGTGGCAGAGCCGACGCTCGCGCCGATGAACAGCGTGTGCTGGTCCACCTCATAGGGCCGCGACAGCACGTCGATGATGCGGCCCGCAAGGTCCGAAATGCGCTGCCCGTCACCGGTATCGCGCATCACGACCGCGAACTCGTCACCGCCCAGACGGCCGCACAGCTCGTCCTTGCCCATCAGCGAGCGCAGCCGCAGCGACACCTGCGCAAGCAGCCGGTCGCCGACCAGATGGCCGAGCGTATCGTTGACCGACTTGAACCGGTCGAGATCGATCATCAGGAAGCCGCAGCGGCAATTCCACTGTTCGCATTCCTTGAGCGCACGATCGAGCGCCTCAGTGAGCTGGAGGCGATTGGGCAGGCCGGTCAGCGTGTCGAACCGGGCGAGGCGCGCGATCTTCTCAGCGCTTTCGCGACTTTCGGTGACGTCCGAGCCGACCCCGCGGAAACCCATGAACGTGCCGTTGTCGTCATAGCGCGGCGAGGCTGACAGTTCCCACCAATAGGTCTTCTCCTCGCCGTGCACCTTGACGACGAGGTTCGAGAAGCTTTCGCGCTTTGTCAGCTTGTCCGACAGGATATGCAGGCTGGGGGCAAGATTGCCGCTCTCCCAATGCTTGCCGGCGATCAGCTGGGTCAGCGGCATGCCCTCGATCTCGCTCGCCTCGCGGCCGGCGGCAAAGGCAAAGCGCGGGCTGGCGGCGACGATCCGGCGCCCGGCGTCGATCTGCCACAGCCAGTCGGCATCGCCTTCCTCGAATTCGCGCAGCAACAGGCTGACCACCTCGTCCTTTTCGGCAAGGCCCTGCTCGGAGAATTTGAACATCAGATAGGCGCGCGCATTCTCGAAGCCCGACAGTGCGAGCAGGATCGAGAAGCAGACAATCGCCCCGACCGTGACGATATTCTCGCCCTGCCAGAAGGCGATCACCGATGCTCCCATCAGCACCAGGTTGAACACGAAGGCACCGAGCGGCAGCGCGTTAAGCAGCAGCGTGCCGCCGACCACCAGCGCGGCCAGGATTGTCCAGACCGCAGCGAGTTCCATCTGGGTCGCCATCGGTGCGAATACCAGGATCGGCACGCACCAGACAAAGGCGATCAGGCTAGTTGCAGCGACCAGCTGAAGCACGAAACGGCGGGCGACATGATCGTGATTGACCATGCCGCTGTGGCGGTAAAGCACGGTGGGAAAATACAACGAGGCGCCCAGCATGCCCATCCATCCAGCCAGCTGCCAGAGCGGCACGAAACCGCTGAACAGCTGGCAGACCATCAGGCCAAGGACGAGATTGGTGACCACGCGCAAAATGGCATAGCGGGCCAGTCCGGTATATTGGATCGCGCGGAAATGATCCCAGTCGCCCTCGGGAGGGTCGCACAGGCCGAGAAGGGCCATGACCGGCAGGTCGCGCGCGGTCGAGGGTTTGGCGGGGGTCTTGCTCACCCGGGCGACATAGCGAAACAAAGTTAGCGAAGGGTAACCGGTAAAGACGGTTTCGCAGCCGGGCCATGCAGGGATTTGAAGGATATGATCGGGGCACCTTGCCTGCAACCGGCGTTGATCCGCAGGTTGCAGGCCTTGGCGAACTGGCCTGCTGCCGCACTCGTGCGGCCGCGTCTCAGATCAGATGACGGCCAGCATGATCACGGCGCTGCTCACGAAGGCAGCGGCCAGATTGAATGCAATACGCATGACGAACTCCTGACGAACTATGGAATTGGCCGCGCAGACATCCTGCTCTCTGTCAGGGTACTTAGGTCATAATTGCTGTCCTACAAGTGCAATTGATTCGCATGCACTTGCACAAAACGCAATTCAATCATCCGTCAGGGCAGCGCGCGCTGCCTCCCAGTTTCGCCCGTCGAACGCTTCGGTTTGCGCCTCGACGCCGTGCCCGTCGTCAAGGCAGCGATAGTCGACCGACCAGCTATCGGGGTGCGATCGCGGCTGGTAGAAGCTGCGGATTCCGCAGGTCCGGCAGAACAGATGCTCGGCAGTGCCGGTGCCGAAACGATAGCTGGTGAGCTGGTCCTGGCCGGAAATCAGTCGGAAATGGTCGTGCGGAACGATCATGTGCAGAAAGCCGGTCTTGGCGCACATCGAGCAGTTGCACGCGAGCAGCTTCACGTGCGCTTCGACATCCGCCGCGAAGCGAACGGCACCGCAATGACAGCCCCCCTGCACCGTGACAGGAGGCCCGAGCTTCTCGCCTTCAATCGACCGTTTCGACAAGCATCCGCGCCCTGATATCGTCTGGCCAGGCAATCGCGCTGGCCTTCACAAGGTCCATGCATACCAGAGTGGCCGAGGCCCGCAACCGCGTCTCCTCGCCGCAGCGCACGGCATAGCGTACCGCGCAGGAGGATCGCCCGACCTTTTCGACCGCCAGATCGATCGACAGCAAGTCGCCCAACCGGCTGGGCACGGCAAAATCCGCCTCCAGATGCACGGTCGGAACGCCGATCTGCCGGTCGAGATGCATGGTCTTGAAATCGACCCCCACGATATCGGCGAAATATTGCTCGACCGCGGCGTTGAGCATCTCGAAATAGCGCGGATAGAAAACGATGCCCGCTGCGTCGACATGGGCGAAGCGCACCGGCAGTTGCAGCACCTGCATCAGCGTTCCTCCGACTGGTCGAGCGAGCCACGCAGCACGGCGAGCAGCCTGTAGAGCTGGTCGCGATCGTCAGCGCCGATCCCGGCGAACATTTCTTCGACCCAGCCGTGATGCTCGCGGGCGACGGTGGCGAAGTGCGCGCGCCCCTCGTCGGTCATCGTGACAATCGAACTGCGCCGGTCATGTTCGGGCTTGATGACCGACACATGGCCCAGCTTGGCCAGCTGCTGGACCACCGCCGTGACATTGCCGTTCGAGACCAGCAGCCGCTGCGACAATTCGGTCATCGCCAGCCCGCCCGGCTCTCGCTCGAGCGCGGCGAGCACATCGAAGCGCGGCAGCGTGGTGTCGAACTGCTCGGCCAGACGCCGCCGCAGCCGCTTTTCCGCGATGGTGGTGCAGCTGAGCAGCCGCAGCCAGAGGCGCAGGTTGGGATTGGGCTGGGCTTCGGATGCGCCGTGCACGTCCCTCTCCTGCCCTGCCTGGAATGCCGTTGCCATCAGGCCTGCACCGTAACCGCGCGGCTGTTGCGGAGCAACTGTTCCTGCCCCAGCCGATAGGCATCGTGCGCGCGCAGCCCCTTAAAGCCTGCTGCGGCCGCCGCGTGCAGCGTCCAGGCGGGGTCGGCCAGATGCGGGCGACCCAGCGCGACCAGATCCGCCCGGCCTGCCACCAGGATCGAGTTGATCTGGTCGGCATCGGTGATGTTACCCGCGACAATGGTGGGGCATCCCGCCTCGTTGCGCACCTGGTCGGACAATGGCGCTTGGTACATGCGGCCATAGACCGGGCGCGCGGCCGGCGAGGTCTCGCCTGAGGACACGTCGATGATATCGGCGCCGGCGGCCATGAACGCGCGTGCGATCTCGACCGCGTCCGCGCCGGTGATTCCGCCTGGCACCCAGTCGTGCGCGGAAATGCGGACCGAAAGCGGCTTGTCCTGCGGCCAGACCGCGCGCACCGCTTCAACCACCGAGAGCGGGAACACCAGCCGCGCTGCCAGATCACCGCCAAGGGCATCGTCGCGATGGTTGGTCAGCGGGCTGATGAAGCCGGACAGCAGATAGCCATGGCCTGCCTGGATCTCGATCAGATCGAACCCCGCCCGGTCAGCGCGCAGCGCTGCATCGACAAAGGCGGCGCGGATCGCCTCCATGCCCGCAGCGTCGAGCGCGGCAGGCGTCGCATATCCTTCCGCCCAGGGTTGGGCGCTCGCGGCAACCAGCGGCCAGCCAGCATCGCCCAGAGGCTTTTCGCCCTGCGACGGAACCGATACCGCACCGCGCGCGCCGGCATGACCGATCTGCACGCCGATCGCGCTGCCCGCCGCGTGCGCGAAGTCGACGATGGACGACCAGCCATCGGCCTGTTCGTCGGTCCACAGGCCCGGACACGCCGGCGTGATCCGGCCTTCGGGCGCGACGGCGCACATTTCGGTCATCACCAGCCCTGCACCGCCCAGCGCACGCGCGCCATAATGCACCAGGTGGAAGGCGCCGACGCGCCCCTGATCGTCGGCCTGATAGGTCAGGACCGGTGCGACGACGACGCGGTTGGCCAGCGTCAGACCGCGCAGCCGGAAGGGCGTGAACATCGGGGGTGCCTGGGTGTCGCCCTGCGCGTGGCTTGCAAACCAGCTTTCCACCTCGGCCAACCATTGCGGATCGCGCAACGCCAGATTGGCGTGGCTCACCCGCTGCGAGCGGGTCATCAGCGAATAGGCAAATTGGATCGGCGGGAAGTCGATATAGCGGTCGAGCGTCTCGAACCATTCGGTCGAGTTGCGCGCCGCATTCTGGATCTTGAGCACCTCGACCCGGCGCTCCTGCTCATATTCGCCGAGCGCCTCGGCCAGCGCCTCGCGGCGATCGAGGCCGGGCCGGTCGAGCACCGCCGCCAGCTTGATCGCGTCTTCCAGCGCCAGCTTGGTACCCGATCCGATCGAGAAATGCGCGGTGTGCGCGGCATCGCCGAGCAGCACGACATTGTCGAACGACCAGCGATGGCACAGCACCCGGCGGAAATTGATCCAGGCCGCCGAGCCGCGCAGATGCGTGGCGTTGCTGATCAGCGGATGGCCCTGAAGATGCCGCGCGAACAGCCTCTCGCACGCCGCGCGCGCCTCGTCCGGCTCCATCGTGTCGAAGCCGAGGCCCGCCCAGGTGCTTTCCGAACATTCGACGATGAAGGTCGAATGCGTGTCATCGAAACGATAGGCATGCGCCCAGACCCAGCCGGCCTCGGTCTTTTCGAAGATGAACTCGAACGCCTCGAACAGCCTTGTGGTGCCCAGCCAGATGAACTTGTTGGCGCGCACCTGGATATCGACATCGAACCGTTCGGCGTAAAGCTCGCGCACCCGGCTGTTGATGCCATCGGCGGCGACGACCAGGTCGTAATCGGTCCAGGCCTCGATCTCGGGCGAAAACTCGGTCTCGAACACCAGTTTGACGCCGAGCTCGCGCGCCCGCTCCTGCAGGATGACCAGCAGCCGCTTGCGCCCGATGCCGATAAAGCCGTGCCCCCCGGAGCGGATGCGCTCGTCGCCGACCACCACATCGACATCGTCCCAGTGCGCAAAGCTGTCCGCGATCGTCGCAGCGCTCACAGGGTCATTGGCACGCAGATTGCCCAGCGTCTGGTCGGAAAAGACCACGCCCCAGCCGAACGTGTCGCCTGCCTTGTTGCGCTCGAACACGGTGATGTCGTGCGCAGGATCGCGCAGCTTCATCGAGATTGCGAAATACAGGCCCGCCGGTCCGCCGCCCAGGCACGCGATGCGCATCGCCATTACACCGCCACCACATTATGCCGCAGGAGGCCGATGCCCTCGACCGCGCATTCGACGACATCGCCCGGCCACAGGAATTCCTGCGGCGTGCGGCCTGCCCCCACGCCCTCGGGCGTGCCGGTGGCGATGATGTCGCCCGGCTCCAGCGTGATGCCGACCGAGATGTCGGCGATCAGCTCATCGACCTTGAACAGCATCTTGGCGGTGTTCGACCGCTGCTTCTCGACGCCATTGACGGTCAGCCACAGGTCGAGCGTCTGCGGATCGGGGATTTCGTCGGCGGTGACGATCACCGGACCCATCGGGGCATAGCCGTCCTGGCCCTTGGAGTAGATCCACTGACCCGCGCGGCGGCAATCGCGCGCGCTCATGTCGATGAGCACGGTATAGCCGAACACATAGGCCAGCGCCTCTTCGCGCGCGACGCGCTTGGCGCGGGTGCCGATGATCGCGGCGAGTTCGACCTCCCAGTCGAGCTGCTGGGTGACATTGGCATCGTGCGGGATCGGGTCGCCCGGGCCGATCACGCTGGTCGGCGGCTTGGAAAAGATCACCGGCTGGCGCGGCAGATCGGGCGAGGTGTCGAGCGCGGCGGCGGATTCGGCGACATGGTCGATATAGTTGAGCCCGATGCCGAAGATGTTCTTGCGCGGCCGCGGGATCGGCGCGAGCAGCCTCACATTGGCCAGCGGCTGCGCGGTGCCGAGCGGGAATTCGCCGTCCAGCTCCGCCAGCAGCGCCGAGGCGATGCGCACCGCTTCCGGCCCCAGATCGATGAATTCGAGCATCGACGAAGGCAGCGGCACGCCCGTGGCATCGCCGAGCAGCTCCAGATCGACCACCAGCGAACCGGCAATCGCCCCCAGCCGGGCGGGCGCTTCGACAGTGGCACGGAAGGTAACGAGACGCATGAGGCAGATCCTTGGACTGAAAGGGAGGAAAGACGGAAGAGCGGTCGGTCAGCCAAGGATCGGCTGATGCCCGCCATTTTCGGCCAGCGCTTCCTGCCGATAGAGGCCGAGCGCGCGCATCACCGGCAGGTCGTGGAACGAGAACAGGCATGCATCCTCGCTGTCCGATCCGTTGACATGCTCGTGGAACATCCAGCTCGGCACAACGAAGATGTCGCGCTCCTGCCAGTCGAAACGCTGGCCGTTGATGATCGAATGGCCTGAACCCTTGGCGCACTGATAGACGAAATTGCCAACCTCGCGGTGCGCGCGGGTGCGCTCGCCGGGGCGCAGCATCTGGATCGACGCGCCGATGGTGGACATCACCGCACCGCCGGTCAGCGGGTTCATGTAATCCATATGGATGCCGTCATAGGGGCTGCCGTCGCTGACCGAGGCATAGCGCTGCAACGCCTCGTAGGTCGGCTCCCATTCGTATTTGAACAGCGGCGAATAGCGCTTCGACCAGTCCTGCCCCGCCGGGCGCAACCCCGCGCCGGCCCAGGTCGCGGTGGAATCGTCGACCGGATAGGTCACCGCCTGGTTGAGATCGGGGTGCACCTCGTAGAAATTGGCATCGAGCGCGTTCATCAGCGGAATGTCGAGCCCGTCCTGCCAGATGCACGGCGTTCCACCTTCCGCAACACCATGCTCGTGCCAGGTGCCGTTGGGGGTGAGCACGAAATCGTTGCGCCGCAGCGTCATCTTGTGCCCGTCGACATTGGTGAAGGCGCCCTCGCCCTCCATGATGAAGCGCAGCGCCGAGGCGCTATGGCGATGGCTCGACGCGCATTCGCCCGGTGCCATCACCTGCAGCCCCGAATAGAGCCAGCCGACGGCGGCCACGACATCCTGCCGCGCCGGGTTGGCGAGATAGACCACGCGACGCCCGGCCTGTTCGGGGGTCACCAGCTCGAGCGCGCGCATCACCCGGTCGCGAAGGTCGTTGTAGCGCCAGATGATCGGGACCGAAGGCGAAGCCGGCTCCCATGGCTCGATCTTGTTGGCGACGGTCCACAGCGCGCCGGTTCCCAGCTCCTCGAGTTCGCGATAATAGCGAACCAGCTCCGGCGTGTCGGTGACATTGGCCCTGCCTGCCACATCCTCGCGATACTGGTCATAGGTCGATGCCATTGCCGATTCCTCCGCTCGAGATATTTGAAGGTTAAAACTTTAAGCTTGAAACGTCAATCGCCCGAGTTATTCTGGCGGCGAGATTTTTTGGAGAAGCGCGACGATGGCGAGATACAAGGCAGCGGTGGTCCAGGCGGCGGCGCATCCCTTTGACCCGATGGCATCTGCGGCCAAGGCGGCAGCGCTGATCCACGAAGCGGCGGCGGCAGGCGCGCGGCTGGCGGTATTTCCCGAGGCCTTTGTCGGCACCTATCCCAAGGGCGCATCGTTCGGCACGCCGGTCGGTATGCGCAAGCCCGAGGGTCGCCGCGACTTCCAGCGCTATCATGAAGGCGCGATCGCGCTCGACGGGCCCGAGGTCGCAGCGATCGCCGAGGCGACGGCGGAAACCGGGCTGTTCGTCGTCATCGGCGTGATCGAGCGCGACGGCGGGACGCTCTATTGCACCGCATTGTTCTTCGACGGCGCGGCCGGGCTGGTCGCCAAGCATCGCAAGCTGATGCCCACGGGGGCCGAACGACTGATCTGGGGCTTTGGCGACGGTTCGACCATGCCGGTGCTCGACACGCCGCTGGGTAAGGTGGGCGCGGTGATCTGCTGGGAGAATTACATGCCCGCGATGCGCATGGCGATGTACGCCAAGGGCATATCGATCTGGTGCGCGCCGACGGCCGACGATCGCGACGGCTGGCTCGCCTCGATGCGGCATATCGCGCTGGAGGGGCGCACCTTCGTGCTATCGGCCTGCCAGCACATCACCCGCGCCGCCTATCCAGCGGAATACGACTGCGCGCTCGGGGACGATCCGGACACCGTGCTGATGCGCGGCGGAAGCTGCATCATCGGTCCGCTAGGCGATGTGCTCGCCGGGCCCGATTATGCAGGCGAGACGATCCTCTATGCCGAGATCGACACCGAAGAGGTGGTGCGCGGCAAGTATGATTTCGATGTGACCGGCCATTATGCCCGGCCCGACATTTTCAGCCTGACCGTCGACGAGCGCCCCAAGACCTGCGTCGTCCGCACCGTCGAGGATTGAGCCGCATGGAATTCGATCTCCGCGCGCTTGAGGTTGCCAAGCGCTACAAGCTGCTCGCCTCGTCGATCACACCGCGCCCGATCGCCTGGGTCACCAGCCGCTCGGCCGACGGAATTCACAACGCGGCACCCTATAGCTTCTTCAACATGATGGGCTCCGATCCGCCGACCGTGGTGCTGGGGCTGATGCTGCGGCCCGAAGGCGGGTTGAAGGACAGCGCGGTCAACATCACCACCACCGGCGAATTCGTCATCAACCTGGTGTGCGAAGCCGACGCCGAGGCGATGAACCTCACCTGCATAGACGCGCCGCCGGAAGTCGACGAGTGCGCGCTGGCCGGGCTGGAGCTGCTGCCCTCGCGGCTGGTCGGGCCGCCGCGCATCGCCAGCGCGCCGGTCAGCCTGGAATGCCGGGTGCTGGAAACCGTCTATCCCGGCGGTGAGGGCGGCCAGGTGATCGTCATCGGCGAGGTGCTGATGGCGCATGTCGCCGACCGGTTTGTGCTTGATGCCGACCGCTGCCATCTCGACACGCTCGCCATGGGCCTGATCGGGCGTGTGCACGGGGCGGGCTGGTATGTGCGGATGACCGACCTGTTCCAGATGGACAGGCCGGTCTGGCCCGCAGAGGCGCCTGGCTTAGAAGCCTGAGCCAGCGGCCCCACCTCCCGCCGCAATCCAGCGCTCGATCTTCGCCTCCAGCACCGCCATCGGCAGCGCGCCGGTGCCGAGCACCTGGTCGTGATAATCGCGGATGTCGAAGCGCTTGCCCAGCGCCTTGCGTGCGCGCTCGCGCAGCACCGCGATGCGGATCTCGCCGATCTTGTAGGAACAGGCCTGGCCCGGAGAGGCGATATAGCGGTCGATCTCCACCGCGACATCCTTGGGCGCCATCGAGGTGTTGGCGAGCATATAGTCGATCGCCCGCTGCCGCTGCCAGTTCTTCGCATGCAGCCCGGTATCGACCACCAGCCGCACCGCGCGGAGCATCTCCATGTCGAGATGACCGAACCACTGGAGCGGATCGGTGAACATGCCGAGATCACGGCCCAGCGACTCGGCATAGAGCCCCCAGCCCTCCGAATAGGCGGTGGACGATCCGAAGCGCAGGATCGGCGGCAGCGCCTCGTTCTCGCGCGCCAGGGTCAGCTGGAAATGATGACCCGGAATGCCTTCGTGCAGCGTCAGCGTCTCCAGTGTCGGGATGGGCCGGGTGCCCAGCATCGCCATGTTGAAATAGAGCGTTCCCGGCGACACGCCATCGGCAGGTCCGGGCCGGTAATAACCGGTGCCGCGCTGATCGCCGAGCGCGGGCAGCGGCGCGACGCGGAACGGTGCCTTGGGCCGCCGCGCGAACAGCTTGGGGATCGCCGGCCAGATCTTCGCTTCGATCGCGGCAAAGCGCGCGAGCAGCTCTTCGGGGGTCTTGTAATAATATCTAGGGTCGGTGCGGATATGCTCGAACAGCCCGGCAAGGTCGCCCTCGAAGCCGATGTCCTTGCGAGCCTGTTCCATCTCGCTGCGGATGCGCGCGACTTCCGACAGGCCGAGCGCGTGTATCTCGTCTGCGCCAAGGCTCGTCGTGATGTGCCGAGCCAGCTCAGCCGCATAGAGCCGCGCGCCATCGGGCATCGCCCCGCGCCCCGGCAGCGCGAGCGCCTTGGGCGCATAGTCCTGGGTCAGGAAATCGTGCCACCGCTTGTATCCCGGCAGGATGCGTTCGCGGATCAGCGAGCGATAGGCGGCGGTCAGCCGGTCGCCATCGCTGGCCTTGACCGGATCGGGCATCTGCCGGATCGCGGCAAAGAAGGGCGTGTCGTCGGGCGCGAGCGCGAGCATCGCATCGACCTGGCGCAGCACATTGGCGACCACGACCTGCGAATGGACATGGCCCGAAGCCAGCCCCTCGCGCAGCCGCACGATCGCGGTCTGCAGATAATCGGCAAAGCCTTCGAGCCGATCCAGGCCGCGCTCGTAATCGGCGAGCGACTCGAAGCGAGCGCCGCCGCCCGAGACGAAATCGGCGACCTCGACATGCGGACCGAACGAAGGATCGAGTGCCAGTTGCCGCTTGATGACGAACAGCCCGCTGTCGAACAGGCTCAGCACCTCGCGCGTGCGATACGCGAACACGTCATAGGCGATCGCGTCCTGCGGCGAGAGCGCCTTACGGTCGATCTGCTCGAGCGCCTGCATCTGCGCCTGCTTGTTGGCACGCAGCGTGTCGCCATAGGCATCGCCCAGCGGATCGACATAGGCCGGGCCGCTGCTCTCCCCGCGCCGTTCGTCGGACAGCGGATCGAGCAGCGCATCGGCGGCATCGGCCTGTTCGAGCAGCGCGCGCAGCCTGGCCCCGGCATCGCTCGCCTGGGCGTGCAACGGCATGCCCGCCATCGCCCCCAGCGCGAGTCCGCCCGCCAGCGTGGTTCTGCGCGTTACTTCCAGTCCGTTTGTCGGCATGTCCTTGTCTCCCCGATGTGCCGATCCTCACCACAGCCGGCACAGATTCTAGCGCTCAGATCGGCAAAGCGCATTTGATCATACTGGCCACCCCGGCGCCGAAAGCGCGCGTTTACAACAATCTAATTTCATCAGAGCGCTGGCTACCTTTCATATGTTGCGCCTGACGCAACGATTCGGATGGTTTTGCTGCATTGCACGAATGCGTCATTTGCGTGACGTTGCACGTATTCAAGGGGCTGCGGGGACAGGCATATGCGCTACCGGCGATGGATGATGGCGGCGATGGCAACGGCGGCGACGCTGATGCCACTGGCGACGGCGGGCGTGGCCGAGGCGCGCGAAGGCAAGATCATGGTCGACCAGGAGGTCAGCACCGAGGTGATCGCGCTGGTCGGCGGCAATGTCGTCGATGTCGATACCGGCAACGTCATGATGAACGCGGTCGTGATCGTCACCGGAGGCCGCATCAGCGCCGTGGGGCCTGCCGCCTCGACCACCATTCCGCCCGATGCCAAGCAGGTGTCGATGACGGGCCGCTGGCTGATCCCGGGCCTGATGAACATGCACACGCATTATGGGCTGAAGCTGCCCGGTGCGGCGGGCGCGGCGCTGGTGGGCGAGACCGACCCGCAACAGGTGCTGCGCATGGCGGGCAATGCCCGCAAGTCACTGCTTGCCGGGGTCACCACCACGCGCTCCACCGGCGAGGATCATGGCAATGACTTCGCGCTGCGCGCCGGGATCGAGCGCGGCGACGTTATCGGCCCGCGCATCCTGACCGCAGGCGAGATCATCGTGCCCACCGGCGGCCATGGCTCGCTGGAAGCCGATGGCCCCTATGGCCTGGCGACAGCGGTGCGCAAGCAGATCAAATATGGCGCGGACTGGATCAAGATCGCGATCTCGGGCGGCATTTCGGACACGCACGGCGCGATCGGCGCGGCGCCGATGACCGACGAGGAGCTCTCGACGCTGATCGAGGTGGCGCATCGCAACGGCATTCCGGTCACCGCGCATAACGGCTCGGCCGAGGCGGCACAGCAGGCGCTCAAGTTCGACATCGATTGCTTCGAGCATGGCTATTATCTCGACGATGCCGCGCTGCAGCTGATGAAGAAAAAGGGCGTGTGGCTGGTCCCGACCATCGTTGTCAGCCAGCCGGGGGCCAAGGAATTCTACAAGAAGATCGGATCGCCCGCCTGGTATCTCGCGCGGGTCGACAGCACCGGCAAGGAACATTGGGCGATGCTGCAAAAGGCGATCCGCCTGGGCGTCAACATCGCGCTCGGCACCGACCAGTTCCCGTTCGAGCCCAATGACGGCACCACCGCGACCGTCGCCGAGGCAGAGCTCTACGTGAAAGCCGGGATGACTCCGCTCCAGGCGCTGCGCTCGGGCACCACCGAGACCGCGCGGATGCTCAAGATCGACGACATGACCGGGCGCATCAAGCCGGGCCTGGCGGCGGACATCATCGCGGTGAACGCCAATCCGGTCGAGAACATTTCGGCACTGCGCACCATCGATTTCGTGATGAAGGACGGCCGCATCTATCGCGACGACAAGACCGGCCTCATCGCACAATGAAGGGGATTTCTGACATGACCTTGATGACCAGACTGATCGCCGGGGCCGCACTGGCGCTCGTGCCCGCTATGCCGGTGCTCGCTCCGGCGGCCATCGCCGCGCCCGTCGCTTCGGACGATCCGGTGTCGCAGATGTTCGTCTGGTGGAACGAGGCGTTCAAGACCCCCGGCGCGTTCACGCCCGAGAATTTCCGCAAGCACTTCACCGAAGATGCGACGCTGGTGCTCGAGGGCAAGACCGTGATCAACGGCGTCGAGGGCTGGGCGAAGCACTTCCAGAAGATCCAGGCCGGTGGCGGCGATGTCGAGATCGTGGTGCCGTTCAAGGACATGTTCCGTGTCGGCGACCGGGTCTACACCTATCACGTCATCCGGTCGCGCCGGGACGGCAAGACCGCCTGCTCGCTGGCGGCGGGCCATGGCGTGATCCGCGACGGCAAGATCGCATCGATCGTGCTGGTCCGCTCGGAGCTCGATCCGGCCAAGGGCCAGACCGATCCGCAGTGCTGGACGCGCTGAACACATGACGGTTTCGGCGGAGCGACCCTAAAGGCGCCCGCCCAAAATCCAGGGGAATGAAAAACCATGCCGTCGGCACCTGCTGGCGGCAGAAAAGGGGATATTGCCATGACGATTGCCACAACGACCGCCCAGCTGCGCATGGGAACCGGCCTGATCGCGCTTGCCCTTTGCAGCATCGCGGCACCGGCGCTGGCGCAGGACGCCGCCCAGGCCGACGCGACCGAGACCGAAGCCAAGGACGAGATCATCGTCACGGCGCAGCGCCGCTCGCAGTCGATCCAGGACGTGCCAATCGCGATCACCGCGGTCACCGCGCAGACGCTGAAGGACCAGAACGTCCAGAGCGTCGAGGACTATTTCGCGCTGACGCCAAATGTCAGCTTCCAGACCAACGGTTCGCGCGACCGCAAGGATCTGTCGATCCGCGGCATTTCCAACCAGCTCAACCCCTATGCCGACGTCCGGCAGTCGAGCTACGCCTTCTATATCGACGAGTTCAACGTCGCCGCCGGGACCAGCAACCCGCAGATCGTCGACCTCGAGCGGATCGAGGTGCTGCGCGGGCCGCAGGGCACCTATTTCGGCCGTAATGCTGTGGGGGGCGCGATCAACGTCATCACCAAGAAGCCGGTGCAGAACTGGGAGGGCGAGCTCGAGGCCGCCTATTCCAATTACGATACCTTCCGCGCGCAGGGCGTGCTCAACATTCCGGTGATCCCCGATCTGCTCGCGGTGCGCGCCTCGGCCCAGTACGAAAAGAGCGACGGCTATATCCGCAACATCAACCCGATCGGCGGCGGCAACGACAGCAAGTTCTACACCGCGCGCGTCCAGGCGCGGCTGACGCCGACCGACCGGCTGACCTGGGATTTCGCCTATAGCTATTCGAACGAGGAAGTCGGCATGCGCAACGGCGTGCCGACCGGCGCGGTCACCGGCACCTGGGCGAGCGTCTATTACGGCGTCAACTACAACGCCACCGGCCGCACCACGACGATCACCGGTGCGCCCGACGGCGTCGGTTTCTTCCCTCAGAATGACAACAAGGTGAACTTCAACCGGCCGCAGAATGTCGGCAGCACCTATCAGTATTTCAGCTCGCGCGCGGTATGGGACTTCGACGTCGCGACGCTGACCGGCGTGGTCGGCCATCTGACCTCGGACGTGTTCAACTTCGGCGATGTCGACGGCGGCAGCCCCGACTTCTTCTACGAGGACTTCTTCCTGAAGCGCAAATCGACCAGCGGCGAGCTTCGCCTGCAGTCGAACGGCAAGAACTTCCTCGACTGGAGCATCGGCGCGTTCATCGGCCGCGATACCGGGACCACCGACCAGTCGACCTTCCACGGCCGCAACAGCCCGCTCTGCCCCGCCGGACGCGTCGGCAACTGCTCGGGGCTCGAGGTTACCGGGTTCGATTCGGACAGCACGACGCGCTATTTCGCGATCTTCGGTGAAGCGACACTGCATTTCACGCCCGAGCTTACCCTGGTGCTCGGCGGTCGCTATTCGTGGGAAAAGACCCGCAACTTCGCTGAAAACCGGTCGAACCTCACCATCACCGGTGTCAACGATCGCACCGCGGATTTCCAGGATTTCTCCCCCAAGGCGACGTTGAGCTACAAGCCCAGCAATTCGCTGATGGTCTATGCGACCGCCTCGCGCGGCTTCAAGTCGGGCGGCACGCAGACCTCGAACAACGTCAACCTGTCCAACGATTTCGACCCCGAAACGCTGTGGAACTATGAGGTCGGCACCAAGTTCGACCTGTTCGACAACCGGGTACGGGTCGACATTGCCGGCTTCTATATGGACTGGAAGAACGTTCAGCAGACCATCCGCTTCCAGTTCATCGATCCGGCGACCGGGCTTCTGCGCGGCGTCAGCGGCATCGCCAATGCGGCGAGCGCGGAAAGCTATGGCATCGAGGGCAGCTTCGACGCCAAGATCACCGACAACTGGAAGCTTGGTGGCCAGGTCGGCTATAACAACACCAAGTTCAAGAGCTATCCCAACGCGCTGATCGACGGGATCGTCATCGACATTTCGGGCCGGCCGCTGGTCAATGCGCCCAAATGGACCTTCGGTGCGCAGACCCAGTATACCCAGCCGCTGCGCGAAGGGCTCGACGCCTTCGTCCGCGCCGAATGGAGCTATCGCAGCTCGATGCTCTCCACCCCGCTCGCCTATCGCTACAGCGGCTTCCCGTTCATCTCGCCCAGCTATCACAATGTGAACCTGCGCGCGGGCATCGAGGGCGAAAAGTGGCGTGCCACGGTGTTCGTCGAGAACCTTTTCGACGCGAAATATTTTGCCAACGCCTATGAAAAGGCCTTTTATTCGGGCGTGCAGGTGGAGCCCTCGTTCCAGAGCTATGGCATCATCCTGAGCTACAAGTTCTGAAGCAGGTACAAGGGGTTAAGGGGTTGCTGGCATGACGTTTGACAGGCGCAGCCTGTTGCTTTCCGGCATGGCGGGGGTGGTCGCAACCGCCATGCCGGCCTCGATCGCCCTTGCCGCCAAGCCGCCGGGCAATCCCGATGAGGGATTTGCCCGGCTCCTGCGCCGCCACACCCACGCCTTTCTGCACCGCTCGCCCGAAGAGGCGACGGGTCTGGGCTATGATACCGGAGCCAATGCGTCGCTCCGCGCGCGGCTCGACGACCGCTCACAGGCTGCGCGCGAGGCAGACCGCGCGGCCATCACGATCGCGCTGGCCGATCTCGACGAAATCGATGTCTTGGCGCTGTCGAAGCCCGCCCAGCTCGACCATGCGGTGGCGCGCTTCGTCTATGAAACGCTGGCCGATACGCTCGGCCGCTATGGCTATGTCGACGCCAATCTGAGGCCCAGCCCCTATATCGTCAGCCAGATGAACGGGGCCTATTACTGGCTGCCCGATTTCATCGGCGGAACGCATCCGCTGGAGAGCGCTGCCGATGTCGCGGCCTGGCATGACCGGCTGGCAGCGCTTGCGGTCGCGCTCGATCAGGAGACCGACCGGATCCGGATCGATGCCGCCGCCGGTATCATTCCGCCCGATTTCGTCATCGACCGCGCGGTGCGCCAGATCGAGGCCTTGCGCGATGCGCCGCCGCGCCAGTCGGCGCTGATGGCCAAGGCGATTGCCCGCGCCGAGGCGGCAGGCCTCGGCGATATCGGCACCAGGGGCGAGGCGATCTTCGCCAAGGCGATCGCGCCCGCGCTTGACCGTCAGGCGGAAACGCTCAAGGCGCTGCGGGCAAAGTCTGTCGAGACCGCCGGATGCTGGCGGCTGCCCGATGGCGATGCCTATTATGCCAGCGCGCTGCGCGCCAACACCACCGCTGCCATTTCCCCCGAGGAACTGCACCGCGAAGGGCTCAACCAGTGCGCCGCGCTGATCGCCGAGATCGATGCCGGGCTGAAGGCGCAAGGCCTTTCCAAAGGCTCGGTGGGCGATCGGATCAAGGCGCTCAATGCCGATCCGCGCTTCACCGTCAGCGACGACGATGCGGGACGCGCGCAGATCATCAAGGCGGCCGAAGCCACGCTGGAGCGGGTGCGCGAGCGGCTGTCCGGCGCGTTCAGCGCGGTCGAGATCGATCCGCTGGTGGTCCGGCGCATTCCGGTCGCGATCGAGAATGGCGCGCCGGGAGCTTTCTATTCGGAGGGCGTCGCGGGCCAGCCGGGCACCTATTCGCTGAACCTCAAGACTCCGGGCGAGCATCCGCTATGGCGGCTGCCCACGCTGACCCATCACGAGGGCATTCCGGGGCACCACTATCAGGCATCGGTGCTGCGCCATGGCAGCGCACTGCCGCTGTTCCGCAAGCTCGTGCGCTTTTCCGCATATACCGAAGGCTGGGCGCTCTATGCGCAGCAGGTGGCGGACGAACTGGGCGTGTACGAGGGCGATCCGTTCGGGCGCATCGGCTATCTGCAGTCCGAGCTGTTCCGCGCCGCGCGCATCGTCGTCGATACCGGCCTTCACCACAAGCGCTGGAGCCGCGAGAAAGCGGTGCAGTGGATGGTCGACAATGCCGGAGAAAGCCCGGAAAGCACCGATCGCGAGGTCGTGCGCTATGCCGTCTATCCGGGTCAGGCGTGCAGCTTCAAGGTCGGCGCAAACCGCATTGTCGCCGCGCGCGAGGCGGCACGGGCCCGGCTCGGCGCGAAGTTCGACATTCGCGGCTTTCACGATCTGGTGCTGCGCTCGGGGCCGGTGCCGATGGCGGTGCTCGAAGAGGCGGCGCGCCAATGGATGGCATGAGCCCCCCACCCCCGGCGCGGCGCTGGCACCTGGCGCTGCTGCTGCTGCCGTTCGTGTGGCAGGTCGGCGCGGTGCCATTGGTCAATGACATTGCCTGGCGACCCTTCGGCCTGCCCTTCCCCATGGTGTGGCAGATGGCGGGCGTGCTGTTTGCCAGCGCCATCATCGCGCTGGTCCGCGCGATCGACCTGAAGCGCGAGCAGCACCGATGATCCTGGGCGTCACGCTGCTCGTCGTGCTCGGCACGATCGTCGGGGCGGTGCTCTATGGCCGCGCGCAGAGCAAGGCGAAGTCGGTCGAGGAATGGGCGCTGGGCGGCCGCCGCATGGGCACGCTGATCTTCTGGTTCCTCAATGCGGGCGAGATATACACGACCTTCGCGGTGCTCGGCATTTCGGGCTTTGCCTGGGCCTATGGTGCGCCGGCCTATCTCGCTTTCTGCTCGGTCTCGCTCTCGGCGGCGATCGGTTACTGGCTGATGCCGAAGATCTGGGCGGCAGGCCGCGCGCGGGCGCTGGTCACCCAGGCTGATTTCTTTGCCGATCACTATCGCGCGCGGTGGCTGGGCGTGGTCGTCGCAGTCGTCGGGATCGCAGCCCTGGTCGTCTATGTGCAGATCCAGATCACCGCGCTCGGCCTCATCCTGCGGATGACGCTGGGCACCGATGTCTCCCCCGGCATGGCCGCCGTGCTTGCCGCCGCTGCGATGCTCGCCTTCGTGTTCCTGGCCGGGCTGCGCTCCGCCGCCTTTGCCGCAGGCGTGAAGGACGTACTGATGCTGGTGCTGGTCATCGCGCTCAGCGCGACTGTCGCGGGCATTGTCGGCGCCAGCTCGATGGCCGATGTCTATGCCCGCGCGCAGGACGCGTTTCCCGGCATCGGCAAGCTGCCGGGGCTCAAGGCCGATAGCGGGCTTTCGACCACCTGGCTGATGACCTCGGCGCTCAATGTCGCGCTCGCCAACTGGATCTTCCCGCACATGTTCCAGCTGAGCTATTCGGCGGCGACCGAGGATGCGATCCGCCGCAACGCGATCTTCCAGCCGATCTATTCGCTGTCCTATTTCTTCATCATCCTGCTGGGTCTTGCCGCGCTGCTCGCGGGCACGGTGCCTCCCGATGGCGATATCAACGCGGTGCTGCTGCAGTTCGTGTCCGATCGCTATCCGCCTTGGCTGGTCGGGCTGCTCGCGGGGACGGCGTGCCTGCTCGCCCTCGTCCCGGGATCGGTGCTGCTGCTCACCGCCGGGTCGATCTTCGCGCGCAATGTCGTCGCCCCGCTCCGGCCGGGCCTCAGCGAACGCGGCGGCCTGCTCGCCTCGCGATTGTCGATGGTGGGGGCAGCGGCCATCGCGGTCTATCTGACGCTGGGCGGCAACCGCTCGCTAGTCGAGATCGGGCTGTCAGCCTATGGCGCGATCGGCCTGCTCGCACCGGGCGTATTCCTCGCCTTCGTCTGGCCGCGCACCAGCGCGGTCGCGGTCGCGGGCGGGCTGGTCGCTGGCTATGCGTTGCTCGTCACCCCGCCGGGCGAGGCCTGGATCGCCGCAAATTTCATCGAATGGGAGCCGGGCCTGGTCGCCATGGGGGCGGCGCTGATCGTCACCGTGGCGCTCAGCCTCATTGTCCCGCGCCGCGCAGATGCGCCCGGCGATTTACCGCTCACCCCGCCCCTCGCCTCGCAAGGAGAAACCGCCTGATGACCGACGCGCCTGCCTTTCTCGCCGCCGACCATGTCTCGTTCACCGTGCCCGATCTGGAGGCGGCGATCGCGTTCTATACCGACACGTTCGGTGCGCGTGAGCTGTTTCGCATGGGGCCGCTCGCGGCGAGCGAGATTCCGGCCATGCCCGATGGCCGCGACTGGATGGAGGCGCATGTCGGCGTCGCCGGCGCGACGCTGACGCTGGCGATGCTGGCGCTGGTCGACAATCTGAACCTGCAGCTGGTGCAATATGACGCGCCCGGCGACCGCAATCCGGTGCCGCCGCGCAACTGCGATGCGGGCGGGCATCACCTCGCGCTGCGCGTAGACAATGTCGACAAGGCCGCCGCCTATCTGGCCGCCAAGGGCTGCACCGTGCAGAATATCATCGAGATTTCCGAAGGGCCGCTCGCGGGCAAGAAGAACCTCTATGTCCGCGACCCCTTCGGCCACAGCCTCGAAATCGTCGATTGAAGGAGCCAGCCATGCCCAATACCCGCCTCAACCCGCCCTCGCTTTACGCAAGCACCGGCTTCGGCTTTTCCCACGCGACGGTTCAGGATGGCGGCCGGACCATCCATTGCGCCGGCCAGGTCGCCTGGGACAAGGACTGCAATGTCGTGGGTCCCGGCGATCTCGCCGCACAGACCCGCCAGGCGCTCGCCAATCTCAAGGAGGTGCTCACAGCGGCAGGTGCGAGCCCGGCGGATGTCGTGCGGCTGCGCACCTATATCGTCGATCACAGCCCCGACAAGCTGGGCGTGGTGCTGCCCGAGATCGGCGCGTTCTACGATGGCGGCGTGCCCGCGCCCAACACGCTGATCGGCGTCGCCGCGCTCGCCATGCCCGATTTCCTGATCGAGATCGAGGCGACCGCCGCGATCGGCTGATGCGATCGGCTGGCCGCCGGTCAGTCGATCAGATCGGCAATCGCCACCGGGCGCGCCGGGAAGCGCGCGGTAAAGCCGCCGCCCGGTGCCGCGCCCTGTTCTGCGAGCAGCGCGCGCACGGCATGCTCGCACGAGCGGCCCTGGCACACCCCCATGCCCGCGCGCGATACGAGCTTGAGCGCGCTCGCATCCTCGGGCCCTGCGGTCGCCCGGATCGCGCGGATCAGCGCCCCACGCGTCACATCCTCGCAGCGGCACAGGATCGTGGCATCGTCGGCGAGCCCCGCGATTGCCGTGCGCGGATCGGCGATGCGCGCGAGCAGATCGGCAAAGCGCTGCAGTTTCGCCAGTTCGCGGCGGATCGGCGCGGCACGGCGTTCGGCCTCACTCTCGCTCAGCAACCCATCGGCCAGAAGAATCCCGATCGCCGCCAGCCGCCCTTCGCGCAGCGCAACCTCTGCCCCTGCCACTCCGGTGGTCTCTCCCGCCGCGCTAAGGCCTTGTACGCTGCTGCGCTGCCAGCGATCGATCACCGCCGCCAGACCGCCCGTGCGCTCGCAGCGCTGCATCGCACAGCCCGCCTGACGGGGCAGATCGGCCTGGGGCAGGAAGCCGTAGCAGGTCGCGAGCACGTCGCAGGCGATTCTGGTGCCATCGGCGAATTCCGCCGCCTCGAGCCGCTCGCTGCCGATCGCGCGGACCAGCCGCTGCCCAAAGCGCACCGCCACGCCCGCGCGCCTGAGGTTCACAAAGGCCGCAGCGGCATCGCGGAACGGGCGCAAGTTGCCGAGCGGCAGCAGCGGATCGCGCAGCAGCTGCCCCACCATCGCACCCAGGCCCTGCGCGAAATGCACGCCAGCGACATCGGCCCCCGCCTTGCGCAGCTGATCGGCGACGAGCAGTTGCAACGGATGCGTGCCGGCCAGCACGAAGCGCTTGCCCGGAACGATCTGCTGGCTCTTGAGAAAGGCCTGCACGCCGCCCGCACTCATCACGCCGGGCAATGTCCAGCCGGGAAAGGCGGTCGGCATGTCATAGCATCCCGCCGCCACCAGCACCCGGCGCGCGGCAATCGTCAGCCGTCCGTCGCGCCCCGTGGCCAGCAACTGGAAGCCGTCTGCGTCCCGGAACAGTCCCAGCACCGAAACCCCGCCGCGCCAGTCGAGCCCGTCCAGCGCCTCGCTGCGGTGAAGCTGTGCCTTGAGATCGTCATAGGTCGCGCCCGGCAGCCAGTCGCGCACGCCGAGGGTCGCGGGTGGCTGACGCAGGATCTGCCCGCCCATCCGGGGCTGCTCGTCGAGCATCACGACGCCGAGTCCTGCCGCACAGGCAATCTCCGCCGCCGCCTGTCCAGCGGGGCCGCCACCGATGATCGCGAGGTCAAACATTCCGCTCATCCGCGCCGCACCACCATGCCGAGTTCTACCGGGACCAGGCAGGCGCGCAGCCGACGCGCCGGACGGCCCGGCGCTTCCACCGTCACGAAACACTCGCCGCACGTCCCCATGTTGCAGAACATGCCGCGCGCCTGGCCTTCCAGGTCGGCGCGGAACACCGGCTGGTCGGCGGCGAGCAGCGCCGAGGCGAGCATCTCGCCGGGCAAGGCCGTCACCTCCGCGCCATCGACGCGGATGAGGATCGGCTCGGGATGGTGGGTGGCGACCCGGTGGCTCATCCCATGAACCCGTTGAGATGATCGAACCGGTCGGGACTGAACAGCGCGAGTTCTCCGTCGCCGCCGCGCTCTCCCGCCATCTCTGCCGCGAGCAGCCGCGCAAAGGTCGGCCCGAGGGTGAAGCCCGATCCGCCCGCCGCAACATACAGGCCAGGCAGCCGGCTCACCGCGCCCACCAGCGGCAACTGGTCCGCCGTCAATGCGACAATACCCGTCCAGCTGCGGATGATGTTAAGCGCGGCGACGCCCGGCACGGTATCGGCCGCCGCCTTGAGGTTCGCGCGCAACGCCTCGGGATCGATCGTCGCGGGCCGCGAAAGGTCGAAGCCGATGTCGCCGCGCTGCAACCGCGACGCCCAGCCGCCGCCGATCAGGATATTGCCGCTTTCGGCCTGTTTCATCGACAGCCGCCGTCCGACATGCTGTACCAGATGGCCGATCATCGGTGCGGTCCGCTCGGTCGCGGTCATCGTCAGCCCTGCGGGGAAGACTGGCAGGTGCAGATTGAACAGCACGCCGGTCCTCATGGTCGCAGCGCCGGTGGCGAGCAGCACGCGGTCGGCGCGGACCTGCTCGCGCCCCTCGCCGCTGGCCAATGTGACCTGAAAGCCGATCGCCGATCGCCCGATATCGGAAAGCTGCGTATGCGAGCGCACCTCGGCGCCGCTTTCGATCGCGCGCGCGGCGAGCAGTCGGGTGATGGTGCGCGGGTTGGCATGGCCTTCATCGGCGAGCCAGGTGGCGGCGCGGATGCCTGGCGACAGATAAGGCGCGATCGCGGCCACGCCTGCACCATCGAGAAGCTGGGTCGGAACCCCGAATTCCGCCTCGCGCGCGGCCTTGCGCTCGAGCAGCGCCACCTCGGCATCGCTCTCGGCGACCATCAGCCCGCCATGCATGACGATCTCCATTGCGGGGCCGAACTGCTGATCGAGCGCGCGCCAGTCCTGGATTGCGAGCCGGTTGAGCGCGAGCACGCGGCTGGCCTGTTCGGCCAGCGCGGGCCCGTTCTCGAGAAAGCGCCGTTCGATCTGGAAATGCAGCGAGCCCGCATTCTGGCCCGACGCACCGCCATTGAGCTCGCCCGCCTCGACCAGCATGACGCTGGCCCCACGCTCCGCCAGATGCCAGGCGGTGGCGCAGCCGGTCAATCCGCCGCCGACGATGAGAACATCGACCGCGGTCATCCGCTCACAGCTTGCCGGCCTGGCGCAGCGTCGCTTCCACCTGGGCGCGGCCATGCGCGTCGACATCGATCAGCGGCGCACGCACCCCGCCCACCGGCATGCCAAGCGCGGCAAAGGCGGCCTTGAGCACCGCCGGGCCCGAGCCGAACCGGCCGACCAGATCGGGCGTGTACCACTGGTCCAGGATCATCCGGTCCTTCGCCCCGCAAGCGCGCGCGGCATCGAGGTTTCCGGCCCAGAGATGGTTGTAGAAATCGGGCTGGTCGCGGCCCAGCACGCCGCCCGCGCCCATCGTGCCATCGCCACCGGCGCCGTTCAGCAGGGTCAGTCCGTGTTCGTCCATCGCGAAACCGAAGATACGCACAGTTTCGCGCAACATGAAGAAGGTCTTGACGAAAAGATCGAGCCTGCCGGTCGATTGCTTGAGCGCGACCACGCCGTCCAGCCCGGCAATCCGCGCGAGCAGCTCGGGCGGCATGTCGATTCCGGTGCCCGGTGGCCAGTTATACACGCAGATCGGCAGCACATTGGCATCCGACACGGTCTTGTAGAACCGGAACAGTTCCTCTTCCGACGGGCGGACATAAGGCGGCGGGGTCAGCAGGATACCATCGAAGCCACAATCGCGGGCATGGCGGGCAAGGTCGATGCTGTCCTGCGGCGTGAAGCTGGTGCAGCCCGCAATGATCGGCAACCGCCCCTTCATCTGCGCGCCGACCAGCGAAAACAGGTCGCGCCGCTCGGCAGGCGAGAGGCTGGTCCATTCGCCGGTGGTACCGCCGATCACCAGGCCATGCATCCCTTCGGCCAGAAGCCATTCCAGATACGCGCCCAGCCGTTGCGGATCGAGCGCGCCATCATCGCTGAACGGCGTCACGATGGCGGGCAGATAGCCCCGCCAGTTCACTCTCGACCGCTTGTCTGCCACCTCAGGCAACTCCCCCAGGAAATTGTGTTCTCGTCACCCTGCGCCGATGTCTTGTGCTTCATCAATAGCAACGCAGGCCAATTGTCATTGCGTATCAGGCAACACTAAGCGACAAGCGTTTCATGCCCCATCGGCTCTAGGGAACGGTCCATGTCCGATATAGCATTGCGTTACCTCTACGAAACCGTGATGGCCGGTTCGATGCGCGCCGCAGGCGACCGGCTGGGCGTCGCCGCCTCATCGATCAGCCGCCAGGTTGCGCAGCTGGAGCTCGAATATGGCATGCCGCTGTTCGAGCGCGGCCGCCGCACGATCCAGCTGACCCAGGCGGGCGAGCTGGCGATCGAGCATTACCGTTCGCTGATGGCCAGCCGCGAATCGCTTTCGATGCGGATGGAAGAGCTGCGCGAGGCGCGCACCGGCATGGTCAGCCTGGGCGTCGGCGAAGGCTTTCTCGGCCCGTTCTTCAACCAGCTGATCGACCGGTTCCACCGCGAGCATCCGCAGGTCCAGGTGCTCAGCACGGTGACCTCGTCCACCGCGATCGTGCGCAGCGTGCTGGCGGACGAGGCGCATTTCGGGCTGGTGCTCTACACCCCGGCCGAGCCGAATATCCGCGTGCGCATTTCGGTGAACGAACCGCTGCGCGTCATGGTCGCGCCGACGCATCCGCTGGCAGGCATGGCACGCGTCTCGCTCGCCGATCTGGTGCAGCACCCGATCTGTCTGGGGCCGGAGGATTTCCTCATCCGCCAGCTGCTGCGCACCGCAGAGGCGCGGCAGCGGCTGTTCCTGGAGCCGGCGATCGTCATCAACTCGATCCAGGCGATGCGCGATCTGGCGGCAACGGGCAGTGTCACCACCGTGCTCCCCGAATTTTCCGCCCGGCCCGAGATCTCCGACGGGCGGCTGCTCGCCATCCCGCTCGACGAGACGATCGACACGGTCACGGTCAGCCTGATCACGCGGATCGGCCGTCAGCTCGAAAGCGCACCGCGACGGCTGCTCACCGCGTTCGAATCGGGCATGGCGCGCTGGGCGGCCACCGCCAGCCGCTAGCGATCCGCCGTCACTCCACGGTGACCGATTTCGCGAGGTTCCTGGGCTGATCGACATCGGTGCCCTTGGCGACGGCGACGTGATAGGCGAGCAGCTGCACGGGCACGGCATAGACCAAAGGCGCGATGAGCGGGTGCACGATGGGCATCTCGATCGTGGCGAGGCACCCTTCGCCCGCCTCGGCGAGGCCGTCTGCGTCAGAGATCAGCACCACCTTGCCGCCGCGCGCGCGCACTTCCTGCATGTTGCTCACGGTCTTCTCGAACAGCGGACCCGAAGGCGCGATGACGATGATCGGCACCGCCTCGTCGATCAACGCGATGGGGCCGTGCTTCATTTCGCCGGCGGCATAGCCTTCGGCATGGATGTAGCTGATTTCCTTGAGCTTGAGCGCACCTTCCAGCGCCAGCGCATAATCCGGGCCGCGGCCCAGATAGAGCACATCGCGCGCCTGCGCGATGGTGTGCGCCATCGCCTCGATCTCGGCATCGTGCGCCAGCGCGGCGTTGATCGCCGCCGGGGCCTCGATCAGGTGACGGACGATCTCGGCCTCTTCGGCCGCATCGAGCCTGCCCTTGGCGCGCGCCAGATTCACCGCGAGCGCGGCCAACACCGCCAACTGACAGGTGAACGCCTTGGTCGAGGCAACGCCGATCTCCGGCCCGGCATGCGTCGGCAGCAGCAGATCGACCTCGCGCGCCATCGAGCTGGTCGGCACGTTGATGATGCCTGCGGTCGTCACCCCGCCCGCCTTCATGTGGCGCAGCGCCGCAAGCGTATCCGCCGTCTCGCCCGATTGCGAGACGACGACGCCCAGCATGTTCGGGCTCAGCACCGGATCGCGATAGCGGAACTCGGAAGCGACATCGACCTCGACCGGAACGCGCGCGAGCTGTTCGATCCAGTATTTGCCGATCAGCCCGACATAGGAAGCGGTGCCGCAGGCGATGATCGTCACCCGCTCGATCGCCGAGAGTTCGAAATCCATCTGCGGCAGCGCCACCTGCTGCTCGACCGAGCGGATATAGCTCTGCAGCGTCTGCGCCACGACCACCGGCTGCTCGAAGATTTCCTTCTGCATGAAATGGCGGTGATTGCCCTTGTCGATCAGCGCACCGGTCACACCCGACAGGGTGATCTCGCGCTCGACCGGCTGGTTATCGGCATCATAGACCTGCGCGCCCTCGCGGGTCAGCACGACCCAGTCGCCTTCTTCCAGATAGGCGATGCGCTGGGTCAATGGCGCCAGCGCCAGCGCGTCGGAGCCGAGATAGGTCTCGTCCTCGCCATAGCCGAGCACCAGCGGCGAACCCAGACGCGCGCCGATCAGCAGATCGGGATGCTGGCGGAATGCGATGGCAAGCGCAAATGCGCCGCGCAGCTGCGGCAACACCGCCTTTACTGCCTCTTGCGGGCTGTCGCCCGCCTCTACCCGCTCGCTCACCAGATGCGCGACCACCTCGGTATCGGTCTCGCTTTCGAAGGTGCGGCCGCGCGCGATCAGCGCATCGCGCAGCGACTTGAAATTCTCGATAATGCCATTGTGCACCAGCGCGACCTCGCCGGTCGCGTGCGGGTGCGCATTGGCGGTGGTCGGCGCGCCATGCGTCGCCCAGCGGGTATGCGCGATGCCGACATGGCCGGGGGCAGGATCATGGCGGAGCACTTCGGCCAGATTGCGCAGCTTGCCTTCGGCGCGCCGCCGCACCAGCTGGCCATCGTGCACGGTGCAGACCCCAGCCGAGTCATAACCGCGATATTCCATCCGCCTCAGGCCATCGACAAGATCATCGACAACGTCGCGCCGGGCGAGAATTCCAACGATACCACACATGCAGCAAAACGCCTTTCAAAGCTGGTAGGGAACGCGGATGCCCGGCATTTCGGCCGGGAAATCCTTTGTATTACGTGTGACGAGGACGCGCCCGCGAATCTGGGCGGTGGAGAGAATGATGGCATCCATGGCTTTCAATCGCTCCCTCTCACGTCGCATCGAGGCAGCCCGCGCGGCGATTTCTTGATCGATCTCGTCAATGCCGAAACCTGACAGCAGAACCTCAGCCCGCTTCAAGCCAGCCCCTTGCCCCTTGGAAAGCACCTCAATCCAGACTGCGCGGCTCACCCAAATTCTGCCAAATTCCGCAGCCCGCATGAGTTCGGTTCTCGCCTGCGGGATGCCCCGAAGCATATCAATCAAAATGTTGCTGTCGAAAGTGAAGCTACTCAACGGCGTGTGCGCTTTGCTTTTTGTTCTGAACGCTCAGTTTGCTGGGTGTCGAGAGAATTGTCGGTTAAAACGCAGCCATCGCCTAGCTCACGTCCATTCTCTGCCAGCCAGGCCTTGTGCAACTCATGCTCCCGGTCATCCTCTGCATCGAAAAGGTCAGGAAATTCAGCGCGCACTTCAGGGTAATCAAAATCCCAAGGCCTCGTGGCCGAGGCTCGCTCGCGTCTTTGCCATTCAACTGCATCGCCAATGTCGTCGCGATCTTTCCATGCCCCGAACCCTTGGTCGATCCAGTCAAGCGGCTGTTCGGGTCGATAGGCAGCCACCGCTTCACGCAAGACCTGCGCCCGTGACTTGCCTTGCGAGGCCGCAAGCTGGTCGAGCCATTTGATGTCGTCTTCGGGGAGATCGGCGAGGATGCGGGGCATAGTGATATACTGATATCATATCATGATATCATGTCAAGGGCTACAGCTTCACCGGCCCTCGCGCTTCTTCTTGCGCATCGCGTCGTGGAAACGGTCGGCCCAACCGGGCTTGACCAGCTGTTCGGCGCGCACCAGGCGAAGCTCGCCATCGGCGACGTCGCGGCTGACGGCGCTCCCCGCTGCCACGATTGCATCGCGGCCGATCTTCACCGGGGCAATCAGCGCGCTGTTCGATCCGATGAACGCGTTCTCGCCGATCACGGTCTGGTACTTGAAATAGCCGTCGTAATTGCAGGTGATCGTGCCCGCGCCGATATTGGCATTCGCGCCCACAGTGGCATCGCCCAGATAGGTGAGATGGTTGGCCTTGGCCCCCGGCCCCAGCACCGCCTTTTTCATCTCGACGAAATTGCCGACCTTGGCGCCTTCGCGCATGTCCGCGCCGGGGCGGAGCCGCGCGAACGGGCCGACCGAACAACCGCTGGCGATGGTCGCCCCCTCGATATGGCTGAAGGCGTGGATCACGACATTGTCGGCGATGGTGACACCGGGTCCGAACACGACATTGGGCTCGATCACGACATCGCGGCCCAGCACCGTGTCGTGCGCGAACCATACGGTCTCGGGCGCAATCAGCGTGGCACCGTCGGCCATGGCCTGCAAGCGGCGGCGCGCCTGCCAGATGCGCTCCGCCTCCGCCAGTTCGGCGCGGCTGTTGATGCCGATCAGCTCGTCGGGATCGGTCTCGACCACCACCGCCTTGTCGCCATCGGCCAGCGCGAGCATGATGATATCGGGCAGATAATATTCGCCCGCCGCATTGTCGTTGCCGACGCGCTCGAGCAGCGGCCACAGATCGGCGGTGCGCACCGCGGTGACGCCGGAATTGCACAGCTTCACCGCGCGTTCCTCGTCGGTCGCGTCCTTGAACTCGACCATTTTCGAGATCGCACCGGTTTCATCGGCGACGATCCGGCCATAGGCCTTGGCATCATCGGGTACGAAGCCCAGCACGGCCACGCGCGGGGCGTCATCGGCGAGCAGCCGGTCTCTCAGCCGGGCGACGGTTTCGGGGCGCAGAAAAGGCGTGTCGCCGAAACAGACGATCGCGATGCCATCGAACCCGGCAAGCGCATCCTTGGCCTGCAAAGCTGCATGCGCCGTACCAAGCTGTTCCGCCTGATGCGCGATATCGACACCGCGCGGCGCGACCGAGGCCTCCACCTGTTCGCGACGCGCACCCACCACGACCACCTGTCGCGCGGCCCCCGCCGCCTCCAGGCTGTCCAACAGATGATGCAGCATGGGTTGCCCTGCTATCGGATGGAGCACCTTGTGCAGCTCCGATTTCATGCGCGTTCCCTGGCCCGCTGCCAGAATGATTGCTGCCAGCGGCTGCTCAGCCATTTCGTAACGTTCTCCGCGTTTCCCAAAGCAGATCGTATTTACCCTTGGCACGAACTGCTTGCATCCGCCACCTTTTTCGGGCGATGCACTGCCCCATGACAGACTTTCCCTACCAAATCATTGGCTTTGATCTCGATGGCACGCTGCTCGACACCAGCCCCGAACTGACCGTTTCGGTCAATCACACGCTGGGTCTGGCGGGGCTTCCCCCGCTGACCCAGGAAGAGATCAAGCCGATGGTGGGCCTGGGTGCCAAGCACATGCTGCAGGTCGGGCTGGAACGCGCGGGCAACAGCGACCCTGAGGCGCTGCGCGAATATCTGCCGATCCTGCTCGACCATTATGGCGAGAATCTGGGCAGCGGCTCGCCGCCCTATCCCGGCCTGCTCGATGCCATGGCGCGCTTCGACGCGATGGGCGTGAAAATGACCATCGTCACCAACAAATACGAGCGGTTCGCGGTCAAGCTGCTCACCGAGGTGGGGCTGATCGACCGCTTCGCCTGCGTCATCGGGGGCGACACCATGGGCAAGGGCAAGTCCAAGCCAGATCGCGCGCCGATCGACGAGATGATCCGCCGCTGCGGCGGCGAGCCGGGAGCGACTCCGGCAGCGTTCATCGGCGACAGCATTTATGACGTGATGGCCGCGCACAATGCGGGCATCCCGTGCGTCGCGGTCAGCTTCGGCTTCCTGCATCAGCCAGTGGACGAACTGGGCGCCGATGCAATCATCGATCATTATGACGAGTTCATCCCGACGCTGGAACGGATTGCGGCGCAGTAAGCCAAAGGGGATTTGATAATTCCCGTTTGTCCCGAGCCCTTCGACTGGCTGGCAAGCCAGCCGCTCAGGATAAACTCAAGTCGAGGGACGCGATCGCAGAGGTTGGAGCGTACGTCCCTCGACTTCGCTCGGGACAAACGGACGTGGGTTACACGATCGGATTCCCCATCACCCCCGGTGCCCCTTGCGCCATTTGGTCCACAGATGCCGGGCGAGCATCGCCGGCGGCATGCGCAGCAGGTGCGAGCGGATGTAGAAGCCCTGGCGCGTGAGCTTGCGCGTCTTGCGGCCCCAGCCATCGACCGCGGTGATCCGGCGCAGGAAGAGCGCGTCGGCAACGCCCGGGCGGATCGGCCAGATTGCCGGCGTGCCGAACAACCGGTGTGCCAGACGCAGCGCACGCGCCACGGGCGCGGTCAACTGGTGCAGGCGCGCCCGTTCCGCAAGCGCGTCGCCAAAGTCCGGATCTTCGCTGCTGAACTGTCGCACCAGCCGGTCGATGTCCCAGAGGTTGCGCATGCCCCCCGACAGGTCGCCATCGGCGATCATATGCGCGGCGGCATGGCAGATCATGTCCGCAGGCGAGAGCGCGTACAGACCCGACGGCAGCTCTCGCGCATCGGCGATCAGCGCCGCGGCATCGGGCTTCGGCCCGGCGGTCAGCGGCAGGATGGTGTGGTGCACGTCGATCATCCGGTCGCGCTCCGCATGGATCAGCGGCGGCAGCTCGTGCATCCATTGGCGGTAATAGGAATCGTCATAGGGATCGGGCTTGACCCATTCCCAGCCCGATGCGAGCAGAAGCGCCTCGACCTGGTCCAGCCCGTCGCGCGCGACGAGAATGTCGAGATCGCCGATCGACCGCCCGATGGCAGCATCCAGCCCGGCGGCGGCGAAGGCGGTGCCCTTGAGCAGCACCACGCGGCCCGGGTAGCCAGCCAGCGCCATCTGCGCGCATTCGGCCTCCCATAAGGCCTGGCGCAGCCCCGCCGCGTTCGACAGGCGCACATCGGCAAGCACGCGCGCAGCCGGATAGGGGACCGGTCGGTCGGCCATGATCTCGGCCAGCGTCCCGATCAGCGACAGCGCACGGGCGGCCGAGAGCAGCCGTGTCCAGCCGGTGGCATCCAGCCGGGCGACCGATGCGGGATCGGTCAGCGCGCGCGCAACCGACCAGCCGTCGATCATGCCGCCGCCCTGTCCCCCCATTTGGCCCCCTGTTCGGACCAGAGCCGTTCGACCAGCTCGACGCCCTCATCGCCGGTGGCATAGTCGATCGCGCAGGCGGGAACCGAGCGGACAAACCCGGTCAGCGCATCGAAGCCGCGTTCGCCCAAAGCGACATAATTGGTCGAGGCCTGTGTCAGGCGCACGAAGCTCTCCGCCTCGTCCATGCGGCGCACCGCGCGGGGAAAGCCGAAGCGCGGGAAGAGCAGCAGGCCAGGCCTTGTCTCGCGCGCCATCTGCTCGATCCATTCGGTGCGCGGGCGCAGGTGGCGGATGGTGCCCTTGGGCGTATCGCGCAGCACCGGGCCGAAGCGCGTCTCGTCATCGACCTCGCGCTCCATTGCGGCGATCGCCTGGTTCTTCAGGCTCACCGGGCGCGGGAATGGCGCGATATTGCCGCTATCGGGATCGAGCAGGACGAATTCGTCGCCCAGAAAGCGCCAGCCGCGCTCGGCCAGCAGCGCGGACAAGGTCGACTTTCCCGCGCCCGACAGCCCAGTCATCACGACAGCCCGGCCTTGGCGCGAAACAGCGCTCGCATGCAGCAGCAGATGCCGCCGCCAGCCCAGCGCCATCTGCAGGTTCATCGCCATTTCCGCCGCGAGCAGGCCCTGTTCCAGCGGCAATGGCAGCGCATCGGGCAGCGTGAAATCGCCCGCAATGGCGACCTGCGGGCGGACGTAACGGCGCAGCGCCGATGTTGCCTGCAGCCGCACGGTGAAATCGGGCACCACCTCATCCAGAGGGTAATCGGCATAGAGCGCACGCAGCTCATCGATCGGCGCGCGCCAGTCGCTGCCGATGCGGAATCGAGCCGGTCCTACAGTGATGAAACAGGCATGGCGCATGGCAAGCGCCATATCGTTTGCGCCCCCGCGGACAAAATGGAAACAGGGGCGTATCGGGTCAGCGATGCAGTTTTACATCGCGCTGATGCAAGTGTGTCACGCCTCGGCGCGCAAGCGAACCAGTCCCAGCGCGGCAAGCTCTGCCAGCCGCTCGCCCAGCACCTGTTCGGGGCGTTCCTGCGGATCGTCGCCGACCAGATCGAATCGGCTCGCGATCTGCGCAACGAGCCGCTCAGCTGTGACAAATGTGTCGGTTCCGACAGCATCCAGCGCATCGAGCAGTTCGGGCACGGGTTCGGCCAGCAGATGCGTGATACCCGAAGGCGTGTGATAGATGGCCTCGAGCCCGCCCATCCGTACGCGCTTGAGCGCATGGCCGGGCAAGGCAGCATAGGCACGCTCGCTCACCGCCTGCGCCTCAGGTCAGCGGCGCGGCATCTGCAGCGAAGCGTAGCAGGTAAAACCGCTCTGCCCGTTCTGGAGCTTGCGGATATAGTTGAGATAGGCCTGCGACTGTTCGCGCGTGGTGCCCGGCAGGTTGCTGCCCTGCAGCGCCTTGCGCACCTCTTCCCCCGTGAAATCGCGCGGAGAGGGCGGGAAGGCGCCAGGCGTGTCGGGCGTCACCAGCTTGCCGGTGGGGTCGATATACATGCCCTTGCCGCGTTCGGGCACCGGGATCTGGCAGTTGAGCACCGACCCTGCGGTCTGAGCCAGCGCGGGACGGATGCTCACTACGGCAGACGTGGCGACAGCACCGATCAGCAAGGTCCTGCGTGCCGCATCGACGGTCGCACCCACCTCCACCGAATCGCTGGGAGTGGCGCCATCCATGTTGCTGTCATCAGCGTGCATTATCATCGTCCCAAACGCGCAAAATCGCAGCGCAAATATCGGCCAAAAAGACTAAAGACCCGTCACCGGCGCAAAGGCAAGGCCTTTGATCAGCTGTCCTTTGTCGGGACAAGGCGCGCCGCCGCCATGAAAATGCGCGCCGCCCCGATCATCGATGGCGTGGCCCAGCCAAGGCTGGTATAGCCCGCCCGACATGGGACAGGCCAGCGGAACGGGACTGAACGGCGGCCGCTTTCTCCTCGCCACGGCGGTGCTGGGCGCAGGGGTGGCGATCAGCCAGTTCGGCACAAACGGCATGGAGCAGGCGATGATCTGCTTTGCCGCAGGCATCGTCGCGATCGTCATCATGGCCGACCTGTCGAGCCCGGCCAAGCACAACCCCCAGGCCGCCGCACCGATCCGCGAGCCCGAGGTCAAGCCGATCAGCCAGCATCGCGACTTTACCAGCTTCATCGATGGCCTGGCCGACCCGGTGCTGGTGCTGACCGGCACCAATGTCCGCCGCGCCAACAGCGCCGCGCGCAAGCTGCTCGGCGAATATTGCGTCGGGGAGGATATCCGCCTGGTCATCCGCCATCCTGCCGCTGCCGATCTGCTCGCCGAAGGCACGCTGGCCAATGAAGGGCCGATCCAGCTGGTCGGCATCGGCAGCCGCGACCAGCGCTGGGAAATGCTGGTGCGCGACATGCCCGGGGGCGAGCGCATATTGCACCTCTGGGACCGCTCGGGCGTCTATGCGGTCGAGCGGATGCGGACCGATTTCGTCGCCAATGCCAGCCACGAGCTGCGCACCCCGCTCGCCTCGATCAAGGGCTTTATCGAGACGCTCGAAGACAAGGAAGCTGGCGACGATCCCGAAATCCGCGCGCGCTTCCTCAATGTGATGTTCCGCGAAGCCAATCGCATGCAGAAGCTGATCGACGACCTGATCTCGCTTTCGCGCATCGAGGCGGAGAAGTTCCGCGTGCCCGATACCCCGGTCGACCTGCCCGATCTGATGCGCGAGGTGCAATCGGTGCTGCGCCAGAGCCAGCCCGAGCGCGGCGCGGATATCGTCGTCGATATCGGCCCCGACCTGCCACCGATGCGCGGCGACCGGGCGCAGCTTTCGCAGCTGCTGCACAATCTCGTGTCGAACAGCATGAAATACGGCCAGGCCGGTACTCCGGTCACAATGCGCCTGCGCGCCTCGCGCAACGGCGCGCTGCTGCGGCTGTCGGTCAGCGATTGCGGCGAGGGCATCGCGCCCGAGCATCTGCCGCGCCTGACCGAGCGCTTCTACCGCGTCGATTCGAGCCGCAGCCGCGCAATCGGCGGCACGGGCCTCGGCCTGTCGATCGTCAAGCATATCGTCGAGCGGCACCGTGGCCGGCTGGAAATCGACAGCGAAGTGCAAAAGGGCACGACGATCACCATCACCCTGCCCGCCGATCCGCGCGGGGCCCAGGGCGATGCTTCCACACCGGCCGACGAGCCCGCGCTGCCCGCCTGAGGGGCCACCGTCCGGACCCGCCGGAAGCGCTGTCACAAAAGCGTCACCTGATTGTCATGTTCGGGCAACGGCCCCTCCCTAACGGCCTCAACGGAAGGGGGCCAGGCAAAGGCATGATCCGCGTCGCGCGATTCTGCCATGTCCGCTGCCGCCGCCTTCATGGCCGGACGTGCGGCTGATGTTCTTGCCCAGAGAGGGGTCGACGTGTTGATCAGGAAGCTCGCCTTTGCCTGCCTTCCGGCGCTTTTGCTGGCCGGATGCAAGGACCCGGCGTCGACCAGCGAGGGCAGCAGCCGCAGCGAGATTCGCATCGTCGGCTCGTCCACCGTCTTCCCCTTTGCCAAGAAGGTGGCGGAGGAATTCGTCAATTTCGATCCCGAGCGCCGCTCCCCCATCCTTGAATCGACCGGTACCGGCGGCGGGGTGGAGCTGTTCTGCGCGGGCGTCGGCGCGAAAACGCCCGACATCGTCAACGCGTCGCGCCGGATGAAGAAGAGCGAGTTCGAGCGCTGCCAGGCCAATGGCGTCGACGGGGTGATCGAGATCGTGATCGGTTTCGACGGCATCGCGCTCGCCCAGTCGACCAAGGGACCCAAGCTGTCGCTCACGGTCGAGGAATTCTACACCGCGCTCGCCGCCCAGCCGTTCGGCAAGGGCCCCAATACCGCGATGCGCTGGCCGGATATCAATCCGGCGCTGCCCGATACGCGAATCAACATCTTCGGCCCGCCCGCCACCTCGGGCACGCGCGATGCGCTCGAAGAGATCATCATGGAAAAGGGCTGCAAGACCGATCCGGCGATCAAGGCTTTGTCAGATAGCGACAAGGAAAAGTTCGAGGACATCTGCCACTCGATCCGCACCGACCAGGCCTATACCGATACGGGCGAGAACGATAACCTGATCGTCCAGAAGCTTTCGACCAACCCCGATGCGGTCGGTATCTTCAGCTACAGCTATCTGGCCGACAATGCCGACACCGTGCGCGGCGTGCCGATCGGCGGCGTCGAGCCGAGCTATGCGACGATCGAGAACGGCACCTATCCCGGCGCGCGCACGCTCTACATCTATGTGAAGAAGAAGCATGTCGACGTGATCCCGGGCCTGCGCGAATTCGTCGCCGAATTCCTTCGCGGGGGGGAGCATGAGGGCTATCTCACCCGGATCGGCCTGATCGCCGCGCCCGACAAGACCCGCACCGAGATGCTCGGTCGCATCAAGTCGCTCACCGCGCTCGACGGCGCGGACCTGAAATAAGCAGTGCCATGACCATCACCGCCACCTTCTTCCTGATCGCGGGCCTCGGCCTGATCGCCTGGGTCTTCGCCCGCGCGCGTGCCGGACGCTTCATCCAGTCGGGCGTCGCCAGCGTCCATTCGCTGCCCAGCTATCACGGCTGGTATGCCGCGATGTGGGCGGTCGTCCCCGCCATCCTGTTCCTGCTGGTGTGGAGCACCATCGCGCCGGCGCTCGGCAGTTACCAAGTGCTCGAAAGCCCGCTAGCCGCAGGGCTTCCCACCGATGCCTTCGAACGCGCAGCGATCCTGTCCGAAGCGCGCGCGCTGTCGCACAATCCCGACCTCAAGGTGTTCAACGACGCCGCAGTCAGGCTTGCCCCGCTCTATGAAGCCGCGGACAGCAAATATGCGATGATCGGCGCGCTCGCCGCCTTCCTGCTGTGCTTTGCCGGCGGCGCCTTTGCCTTTACCCGCATCCGCCCGGATTTCCGCGCGCGCACCCAGGTCGAGCGGACGGTGATGTTCGGCCTGCTGCTCGCCTCGCTGATCGCGATCCTGGCGACGCTCGGCATCGTCGCCTCGCTGATCTTCGAGACGATCCGCTTCTTCGGCATGGTCTCGCCGTTCGAATTCCTGTTCGGGCTCGACTGGAACCCGTCGGACAAGGTCGTCGATGGCCAGGCCACCGGCTTCGGTGCTGTGCCGCTTTTCTGGGGCACGGTGTTCATCGGTGCGATCATCGCGATGCTGGTCGCGATCCCGCTCGGCCTGATGAGCGCGGTCTATCTGACCCAATATGCCAGCGCCAATGTGCGCAAGTGGATGAAGCCGATCCTCGAGATTCTCGCGGGCGTGCCGACCGTGGTCTATGGCTATTTCGCCGCGCTGACCGTGGCGCCTGCGCTGCGCAGCTTTGCCGTGTCGATCGGCATCACCGACGCAAGCTCCGAATCGGCGCTCGCGGCGGGCCTGGTGATGGGCGTGATGATCATCCCGTTCGTCTCGTCGATGGCCGATGACAGCATCGCCGCCGTGCCCGGCAGCATGCGCGACGGCTCGCTCGCCATGGGCGCGACCAAGAGCGAGACGATCAAGCAGGTGCTCATCCCCGCAGCGCTTCCCGGCGTGGTCGGCGGCGTGCTGCTCGCGGTCAGCCGCGCGATCGGCGAGACGATGATCGTGGTGATGGCCGCAGGCCTGGCCGCGAACCTCACCGCCAATCCTTTCGCCAGCGTGACCACGGTGACCACCCAGATCGTCCAGTTGCTTACCGGCGATACCGATTTCGACAGCCCGATGACGCTCGCCGCGTTCGCGCTGGGCCTGACGCTGTTCGTCGTCACGCTGCTGCTCAACATCGTCGCGCTGCAGATCGTCAAGAGGTACCGGGAAGCGTATGACTGAGGCCCTGACCATGACCGCAACGCCCCCGACTGCAAGCCCCTCGTCGCGCAAGACCGACTGGATGGGCGATGCCATGCAGCGCCGCATCGCGCGCCGCTATGCCGCCGAGCGCCGGTTCAAGTTCCTGGGCCTGGCTGCGGTGGCCGTGTCGTCGCTGTTTCTCGCCTTCCTGCTCGTTGTCATGGTCGGCAACGGGGCCAAGGGCTTCGTCACCACCGAGGCGACACTGACGATCGACCTGCCCGCGGCCACCGGCAGCATCTCGCCCGATCAGCTGACCGGGCCGCAGCTTTCCGCCACCATGGCCTCGATCGACGTTCGCCGCATCTTCGATCAGGCCGTGCAGGCGCAATATGGCGAGGATGGCGCGCGCTATTTCGCCAGCACCGCCTGGACCGCCTTGCGCGACCAGCTGGTCGAAAATCCCAATCTGGTGATGGGCGAGACCAGCTTCTGGCTGCCGACCTCGAGCGATATCGACCGCGCCGCCAAGGACCGTTCGACGCCCGAGGCCGAGCGCGATTATGCCGCGCTCACCAAGGCAGGCGAAGTGCGGCAGAGCTTCAACATGCAGTTCCTTACCGGCTCGGACGGCACCGACCCTGCGCGCGTCGGCATCTGGGGCGCGCTCAAGGGCTCGCTGATCACGATGGTCGTGACCCTGTTCCTCGCCTTCCCCGTCGGCGTGCTGGCGGCGGTCTATCTCGAGGAATATGCGCCCAAGAACCGCTTCACCGACCTGATCGAGGTGTCGATCAACAACCTTGCCGCCGTCCCCTCGATCATCTTCGGCCTGCTCGGGCTCGCGGTGTTCCTGCAATTCCTGTCGATGCCGCGCTCGGCGGCCCTGGTCGGGGGCCTGACGCTCGCGCTGATGACCATGCCGGTGATCGTCATCGCCGCGCGCAACGCGATCAAGGCGGTGCCCCCCTCGATCCGCGAGGCGGCGATGGGCGTCGGCGCGAGCCCGATCCAGGTCGTGTTCCACCATGTGCTGCCGCTTGCCATTCCGGGCATCATGACCGGCACCATCATCGGCATGGCGCGCGCGCTGGGCGAGACCGCGCCGCTGCTGATGATCGGCATGCGCGCCTTCACCACCACCCCGCCCGATGGCCTGACCGATCCCGCCACCGTGCTGCCGGTGCAGATCTTCCTCTGGTCGGACGAGGTCAATCGCGGATTTGTCGAAAAGACCTCCGCCGCGATCATCGTCCTGCTCGTCTTCCTGCTCACCATGAACGCGATTGCCGTGTACCTGCGCAACCGCTTCGAAACCCGCTGGTAACCCGATCCATGCTCGACAATCTGGCCTCTGCCACCACCAAACCCAAAATGTCCGCGCGCGACGTGCGGGTCTTTTATGGCCCCAAGGAAGCGATCAAGGGCGTGTCGATCGATATCGACATGGACAATGTCGTCGCGTTCATCGGCCCCTCGGGCTGCGGCAAGTCGACCTTCCTGCGTACGTTGAACCGCATGAACGACACCATCCCGATCGCGCGGGTGGAGGGCGATATCACGCTCGACGGCGAGAATATCTATTCGAGCAGCATGGACGTGGTGCAGCTGCGCGCACGCGTCGGCATGGTGTTCCAGAAGCCCAACCCCTTCCCCAAGTCGATCTACGACAATGTGGCGTACGGCCCGCGCATCCATGGCCTCGCCCCCAACAAGGCCGAGCTCGACCAGATCGTCGAGAATTCGCTGGTGCGCGCCGGCCTGTGGAACGAGGTCAAGGACCGGTTGCAGGACAGCGGCACCGCGCTTTCGGGCGGCCAGCAGCAGCGGCTGTGCATCGCGCGTGCGATCGCGGTCGATCCCGAGGTGATCCTGATGGACGAGCCCTGCTCGGCGCTCGACCCGATCGCCACCGCCAAGATCGAGGAACTGATCCATGAGCTTCGCGGCCGCTATGCCATCGTCATCGTCACGCACAACATGCAGCAGGCCGCGCGCGTCTCGCAGAAGACCGCGTTCTTCCACCTGGGAACCATGGTGGAATATGGCGACACGTCGGATATCTTCACCAACCCGCGCGAGGAACGGACGCGCGACTATATTACTGGCCGTTACGGCTGACCGACACCACATGCTTAAGCGAAACGGCTTGGCAGCACGGGGATACGGGGGTCCCGCCAAGCCTGGCATCGCAACGAACGGAATGTCTTGATGAACCATAGCCTGAACGAACACACCCTGAAGGCCTTTGACGGCGACCTCATCACCCTGCGCGGGCTGATCGCGGAGATCGGCGGGCGCGCCGAAAAGGCGGTCGAGGGCGCGATGGCCGCGCTCGCCAACAACGACCATGATCTGGCGCGCCAGGTGGTCGAGGGCGACAAGCGCATCGACGCGCTGGAAGAGCAGATCGACCGCATGGTGATCCAGACGATCGCACTGCGCGCGCCGATGGCGGACGACCTGCGCGAACTCGTCGCGGCGCTCAAAATCTCGGGCGTGGTCGAGCGCATCGGCGATTATGCCAAGAACATCGCCAAGCGTGTGCTGCTGATCGATGCCGACCAGCAGATCGATGCCGCGCGGCTGCTGCCCGCCATGGCTGACGCGACCCGCCAGCTGGTCGACGATGCGTTCACCGCGTTTGCCAAGCGCGATGCCGACCTTGCCGTCGCCGTCTGCGCGCAGGACAAGACCGTCGACGATTTCTACAACAGCATCTTCCGCGCGCTCATCGCGCACATGATCGAATATCCCGAACATGTCGGCGCGGGCACGCACCTGCTGTTCATCGCCAAGAATCTCGAACGGATCGGCGACCACGCCACCAATGTGGCCGAAATGGTTTACTTCGCGGTCATGGGCCAGTCGATGAACGAGCGCGAGCGCGGCGACGACGCGCTGGCGCCCGGCAGCGACTGACCGGACCTTTTGAAACGAAAGCACGATACCGATGACGACTCCGCATCTGCTGCTGGTTGAAGACGACATGGCCTTGGCCGAATTGGTGTCCTGGCATTTCGACAAACAGGGCTTCCGCGTCAGCCAGACCGCCGATGGCGAGGAGGCGATGCTGATCGCGCGCGAGGAACGGCCCGATATCGTGCTGCTCGACTGGATGATCGAGAATCTGTCGGGCATCGAGGTCTGCCGCCGCCTGCGCCGCGACAACGACACCTCGAACATCCCGATCATCATGATGTCGGCGCGCGGCGAAGAAGAAGACCGGGTGCGCGGGCTGGACATCGGCGCCGACGATTATGTCACCAAGCCCTTCTCCCCCCGCGAGCTGATCGCGCGGGTCAACGCGGTGCTCCGCCGCGTGCGCCCCGCGCTCGCCGGCGAGGCGCTCAGCTTCGCCGATATCGAGATGGACACGGTGGGCTACAAGGTGAAGCGCGCCGGGCAGACCATTCCGCTCGGTCCCACCGAATTCCGCCTGCTGCGCCACTTCCTCGAGCATCCCGGCTGGGTGTTCTCGCGCGAGCGGCTGCTCGACAGCGTCTGGGGGCATGACAGCGATATCGAGATTCGCACCGTCGACGTGCATATCCGGCGCCTTCGCAAGGCGCTCAACGCCAATGGCCAGCCCGATATCATCCGCACCGTGCGTTCTGCCGGCTATGCGCTGGACAGCGAACTGGCCTGATCGCCGTAGCGTCAGCTTTGCTTGACGGACGCGTAAAGTTGGATGCCCATGGCTTGGCGCTTGCCAAGCGCTTCAACATGGCTAAAACCCGCGCCATTCCGCGCGGCAATGCCGCGCATTCAAGAGAGGGATGCTTGCCATGACCATCAGTTTCAAGGACCGCGTTGCCATCGTCACCGGTGCAGGCGGCGGCCTCGGCCGCGCCTATGCGCTCGAACTTGCCGCGCGCGGCGCGAAGGTTGTCGTCAACGATCTGGGCGGTGCGCGCGACGGCACCGGCACCTCCGACGCGGCCGAAAAGGTCGTCGAGGAGATCAAGGCTGCGGGCGGCGAAGCCATGGCCAATGGCGGATCGGTCACCGAATACGAGCAGATGGTCGAGATGGTCGCCAAGGCCAAGGAAGCCTGGGGCGGCGTGCACGTCCTGATCAACAATGCCGGCATCCTGCGCGACAAGAGCTTCGCCAAGATGGAGCCCGCCGATTTCGACCTCGTGGTAAAGGTCCACCTCGTCGGTTCGGGCTATTGCACCAAGGCGGTGTGGGAAACGATGCGCGAGCAGAATTACGGCCGCATCCTGATGACCGCCTCGTCGACCGGCCTGTACGGCAATTTCGGCCAGGCCAATTATGGCGCGGCCAAGCTGGGCCTCGCCGGCCTCACCAAGACGCTGTATCTCGAAGGCGCGAAGAACAACATCAAGGTCAACACGCTGGCTCCCGTCGCCGGAACGCGCATGACCGAAGATATCTTCCCGCCCGAAGCCTTTGCCCAGTTCAAGCCCGAGAACGTGGTTCCCGCCGCGCTCTACCTGGTCTCTGAAGAGGCACCGACCAACATGATCATCGGCGCGGGCGCAGGCGCGTTCCACGCGGCCTATGTCACCATGACCCAGGGCGCGGCGCTCCCCGAAGGCGAGCGTACCCCCGAAGGCGTCGCACGCATCTTCGACAAGATCATCGACCGCACCGGCGAAACCGTGCCGCAGTCGGGCAGCGAACAGGCGATGACGATCATGCGTCTGCTGCAGGGCTAATCGGCTGGCATCGGATCGACGTCATCTCGTCACCCCCGCGAAAGCGGGGGTCCCGCTTCTCGGATGCCGATACGAAAAAGCGGGATTCCCGCGTTCGCGGGAATGACGATTGAAATGCTCGAGAGTAACGAGAAAAGGGCGCGGCGAGCGATCGTCGCGCCCTTTTTCGTCCGGGCTATTCGCTCCAATCCCCCCGCGCGATACCCAGCGCGTGGAGCAAAGCCGTCCAGTCGCCGTGCGCGATATGCGCGTCGGCGGCGGCGACCGCGGCGGGCTTGGCGTGATAGGCGACGCCCGTGCCTGCGGCCTTGAGCATCGGGATGTCGTTCGCGCCGTCGCCCAGCGCGATCACCTGCGCCACCTCGAGCCCCTGGCCCACCGCTTGCTCCATCAGGATCGCCGCCTTGCGCGCGGCATCGACGATCCCGCCTTCGAGCGCGCCGGTCATGTGGCCGTGCTCGATTACCAGCCGGTTGGCGAACACCGCGTTGAAGCCCAGCTCCGCGCCGATCACGTCGGCAAAGGAATGAAAGCCGCCCGAGACGAGCACGCAATCCACGCCGCGCGAGCGCAGCGTGCGCACCAGAGTGCGCGCGCCCGGCATCGGCTGGATGCGGTGGCCCAGGCACTCGCCGATGACATGCTCGCTCAGCCCCTCGAGCAGCGCGACGCGCTCGCGCAACGCCGCCTCGAAATCGAGCTCGCCCTGCATCGCGCGCTCGGTAATTTCGGCGACCTGCGGCTTGACCCCGGCATAATCGGCGAGCTCGTCGATGCATTCATTGGCGATCATCGTGCTGTCCATGTCGGACACGAGCAGGCGCACGCCGCGCGCTGCATCGTCGAGCACCAGCACGTCGGCGGCGGCGCGATAGTCGGCCAGCGCGGCATCGGCGGCGGCGCGGTCACCGGCAAAGTGCAGCTCGCCCACCCGGCCCGGCTCGATCCAGAGCGATTCGCCGATCGCGAGGCCAGCCGCGTGCAATCGGTCGGCAGCGGCGTTTAGCTCTCCCGCAGGCAGGCTGTCTGCTGCTATCAGCGTGGCGATGGGCACGAACATTTCCCCCGAGACCGCCGACAACACCCGTCCGGCGCTGGCGCTTATTGCCGGACCCACCGCCAGCGGCAAGAGCGGATTGGCGGTGCGCTATGCGCAATTTCTGCAATCTCGCGGACAGCGCGCGGTGATCATCAATGCCGACAGCGCGCAGGTCTATGCCGACCTCGCGGTACTTTCGGCACGCCCCGCTGAAGACGAGATGGGCGGGATCGAGCACCGGCTGTTCGGCTATATCAACGGAGCCGAGACCTGTTCCGCCGCGCGATGGGCGGAGGATGCGCGGGGCGAGATCGCGGCAGCGCATGCCGCAGACGTGTTGCCGATCCTGGTCGGCGGCACCGGCCTGTACCTGCGCACCTTGCTCGACGGCATCGCGCCGGTCCCGCCGATCGATCCCGCGATTCGGCAGGCGGTGCGCGCGCTGCCGGTGGCGGAGGCTTATGCCGCGCTGCAGACCGAAGACCCCGAGGCCGCCGCGCGGCTGAACGCTGCGGACACCACCCGCGTCGCGCGCGCGCTCGAGGTGGTACGATCGACCGGTCAGACGCTCAAGGCGTGGCAGGCGCGCAAGCAGGGCGGCATCGGCGATGCGGTTCGTCTGGCACCGCTGGTGCTGCTGCCGCCGCGCGACTGGCTGTTCGAACGCTGCGATCGCAGGTTCGCCGCCATGCTGGACTCGGGCGCGGTCGAGGAGGTCGAGGCATTGCTGGCGCGCGGACTCGATGGCGATCTGCCGGTGATGCGCGCGATCGGCGTGCCCGAAATTGCCGGGCTGTTGCGCGGAGAACTGACGCGCGAGGCTGCGCTGGCCGCAGGCCAGCTTGCCACCCGCCAATATGCCAAGCGGCAATATACCTGGTTCCGCAACCAGCCGCCGGAGAGCTGGCAACGGTATACGAAGCCATATTCGGATAACGATGGGCTGGATTTTGATATTTTATTTCTCATTTAGCTGTTGACACGGCATTTTATGTCGCATAGATCGGCCTCGTCAGGCGTTGCTGCCAGCGCCCTTCTGACACGTCGCATATTCACCCTGCCCGGCGCGGCCCGTCTGCGCCGGGTGCTTTTTTGCTGAGGGCAGGGATGCGGCACCCAAGGCAGCATATGGTTTTGCAACATCGGCCCAGCTTGTCTAAGCGGGCTGCGGTTTAACGACGAAGTAAGGCTTGCATCATGGCCGAATTGAGCGGCGCGCAGATATTGGTTGAAACGCTGGTCGAACAGGGCGTCGAAGTGATCTTCGGCTATCCTGGCGGCGCGGTACTGCCGATTTACGACGCGATTTTCGGCCATCCCTCGCTGCGCCACATTCTCGTCCGGCACGAACAGGCCGCCGCCCACGCCGCAGAGGGCTATGCCCGCGCCACCGGCAAGCCGGGCGTCGTGCTCGTCACCTCGGGCCCCGGCGCGACCAATGCGGTCACCGGCATCACCGATGCGCTGATGGATTCGATCCCGATGGTCGTCATCACCGGCCAGGTCGCGACCACGCTGATCGGCACCGATGCGTTCCAGGAAGCCGACACCATCGGCATCACCCGCCACTGCACCAAGCACAATTATCTGGTGAAGGACCCCGCCCGGCTCGCCTCGACGGTGCGCGAGGCCTTTCATATCGCCACTCAGGGCCGGCCCGGCCCGGTGCTGATCGACATCCCCAAGGACGTCCAGGTCGCGACCGCCGCGCATGATGGCGACACCCCTGCCCGCCCGAACATGCGCTATGCTCCGGTCAAGGCGGGCACGGCGGACGACATCGCCACCGCCGCGCAGATGATCGCTGAGGCGACAAGTCCGGTCATCTATTCGGGTGGCGGCGTCATCAATTCGGGACCGGAAGCGACGCAATTGCTGCGCCAACTTCAAGCGATGACCAATGCGCCGGTCACCTCGACGCTCATGGGCCTCGGCGCCTTTCCCTCCGAGCATCCCGACTGGCTGGGCATGCTGGGCATGCACGGCACCTATGAAGCCAATATGACGATGAACCGCGCGGACCTGATCATCTGCGTCGGCGCCCGCTTCGACGACCGCGTCACCGGCAGGCTCGATGCGTTCGCGCCCAATTCCAAGAAGATCCATATCGATATCGACCGCTCGTCGATCAACAAGACCGTGCGCGTCGATCTCGGCATTGTCGGCGATTGCGCCACCGTGCTGCAGCAGATCATCGACCAGCTGGATGCGATCGGCCATTCCCCGCGCGACTTTTCCGAATGGAAGGCGCGGATCGCCGGATGGCGCACGCGCGAGTGCCTGGCCTATCCTGCCAACAAGAGCGAGATCATGCCGCAGCTGGCAATCGAGCGGCTCTATGCGCTGACCAAGGACCAGAGCCCGATCATCTCGACCGAGGTCGGCCAGCACCAGATGTGGGCCGCGCAATATTTCCGCTTCGAACAGCCGAACAAGTGGCTGACCTCGGGCGGGCTCGGCACCATGGGCTATGGCCTGCCCGCCGCGATCGGCGCGCAGCTCGGCTGCCCTGACGCGCTGTGCATCGACATTGCCGGCGAAGCCTCGATCCAGATGAACATCCAGGAACTGGGCACCGCGACGCAATATCGGCTGCCGGTCAAGATCTTCATCCTCAACAACGAATATATGGGCATGGTGCGCCAGTGGCAGCAGCTGACCTATGAAAGCCGCTATTCGGAAAGCTATTCCGACGCGCTGCCCGATTTCGTCGCGCTCGCCGAGGCCTATGGCTGGAAGGGCATCCGCATTTCGGACGAAAGCGAGCTCGACAGCGGCATCCAGGCGATGATCGATCATCCGGGCCCCGTGATGGTCGACTGCCGCGTCGCCAAGCTTGCCAACTGCCTGCCGATGATCCCTTCGGGCGCGGCCCATACCGACATGATCCTCTACGGCGATGAAGTCGCCGGGACGATGGAAGACGAAGCGAAAGCCCTGGTCTGATGCATATCCGTGAAGCCGCGTCCGAGCGGCACGTCCTGACCGTCACGGTCGATAACGAGGCGGGCATCCTCGCCAAGATCGCGGGCATGTTCACCGCGCGCGGCTATAATATCGAAAGCCTGACGGTGGCCGATATCAGCGAGGACCATGCGACAAGCCGCATCACCATCGTGACGGTGAGCCCGCCTGCAGTGATCGACCAGATCATTGCCCAGCTCGACCGGCTGGTCGCGGTGCACCGCGTCGCGGACCTCACCGAGCTCGGCCCGCATGTCGAGCGCGAGCTGGCGCTGATCAAGGTGGCAGGCGTGGGCGAACATCGCATCGAGGCGCTGCGCCTGGCGGACATCTTCCGCGCGCGCCCGGTGGATACCAGCACCAACAGCTTCGTCTTCGAAATTTCCGGATCGGTCGAGAAGATCAACCAGTTCATCGCGCTGATGCGCGAGGTCGGGCTGGTCGAGGTCGCCCGCACCGGCGTGGTCGCCATGACCCGGGGGGCCGTGGCGGGGTAACGAATTTTTGCAACACATCGTCGCCCCCGTGCAGGCGGGGGTCCCGCTTCTGCACCCTTGAGCGGGATTCCTGCTTTGGCGGGAGGGACGAACAGATTTGGAAATGGGGAAAGAACATGCGCGTTTATTATGATTCCGACTGCGATCTGAAGCTGATCCAGGACAAGAAGATCGTCATCGTCGGCTATGGCAGCCAGGGCCATGCCCATGCGCAGAACCTGCGCGACAGCGGCGTCAAGGATGTCGCGATCGCGCTTCGTCCCGGCAGCGCCACCGCCGCCAAGGCCGAAGGCGCGGGCTTCAAGGTGCTGAGCAACGCCGAAGCTGCCGCCTGGGCCGATATCGTGATGATCCTGGCACCCGATGAGCACCAGGCCGCGATCTATGCTGCCGATTATCACGACAACATGAAGCCCGGCGCGGCGCTGGCCTTCGCGCATGGTCTCAACATCCATTTCGGCCTGATCGAGGCGCGCGAGGACCTCGACGTGATCATGATCGCGCCCAAGGGCCCCGGCCATACCGTGCGCAGCGAATATGTGCGCGGCGGCGGCGTGCCCTGCCTGATCGCGGTCGATCGCGACGTGTCGGGCAATGCGCATGACATCGCGCTGGCCTATGCGAGCGGAGTCGGCGGCGGCCGCAGCGGCATCATCGAGACCAATTTCCGCGAAGAGTGCGAAACCGACCTGTTCGGCGAGCAGGCGGTGCTGTGCGGCGGCCTGACGCACCTGATCCAGGCCGGTTTCGAAACGCTGACCGAAGCCGGTTACGCGCCCGAAATGGCCTATTTCGAGTGCCTGCACGAGGTGAAGCTGATCGTCGACCTGATGTACGAAGGCGGCATCGCCAACATGCGCTATTCGATCAGCAACACCGCCGAATATGGCGACATCACCACCGGCCCGCGCATCATCACCAGCGAGACCAAGGCCGAGATGAAGCGCGTTCTGGAAGACATCCAGCAGGGCCGGTTCGTCAAGAATTTCGTGCTCGACAACCGTGCCGGGCAGCCCGAGCTCAAGGCTGCGCGCAAGCTCGCCGCCGCGCACCCGATCGAGAAGACCGGTGCCCAGCTGCGCGCGATGATGCCGTGGATCGGCGCGAACAAGCTGGTGGACAAGGCCAAGAACTGAGCCTTTGCCCATCAACGCGTTTTTCGAGGAACAGGCTGCACAGCTCGACTCCCTGAAAAGGGGGTCGAGGCTGCGCAGCCTCGCGCCGCGATCGGGCAAGGACTTCGCCTCGAACGACTATCTGGGCCTTGCCGGCTCCACGCTGCTGCACGATGCGCTGCGTGAGGGCATGGCGCTCGGCCTGCCCGCAGGCTCGGGCGGGTCGCGGTTGCTGCGCGGCAACCACCCGGCGCACGAGGCGCTCGAGGCCGAGGCCGCCGCGCATTACGGCACCGAAGCGGCGCTGTTCATGGCGACGGGTTTTGCTGCCAATGCCGCGATCTTCGCCACCCTGCCCCAGCGTGGCGACCTCGTGATCTACGACGCGCTGATCCACGCATCGGCGCATGACGGCATGAAGCTCGGCCGCGCCGAGACGCGCGCCGCGGCGCACAACGACCCCCAGGCGTTCGACGATGCCATCACCGCCTGGCGCGCTTGCGGAGGCACGGGTCGCGCATGGATCGCGGTCGAGAGCCTGTACAGCATGGACGGCGACCGCGCACCGCTCGGCGATCTCGCGCAAGTCGCCGCTCGGCACGAAGCCATCCTGATCATCGACGAGGCGCATGCGACCGGGGTTTTCGGCACCGGCGGACGCGGCCTCGCCGAGGCGCTGGCCGACCAGCCGAATGTCATCACGCTGCACACCTGCGGCAAGGCATTGGGCTGCGAAGGCGCGCTGATCTGCGCCCCCCGCGTCGCGATCGATTTCCTGGTCAATCGCGCACGTCCGTTCATCTTCTCCACCGCCCCTTCGCCGCTGGTCGCGCATATGGTGCGCAAGGCGATCGGCCTGGTGGCGAGCCATGACGACTGGCGCGAGGACCTGTTCGCGCGTGTGGCCGAAGCGCGCAGCCTGCTCGCCCCCCGGCTCGGCGCAGCCCCTGCCGACACGCAGATCCTGCCCGTCATCATCGGCGAGGATGCGCGCACGATGCGCATCGCCTCGGCCCTGCAGCGCCAGGGCTTCGATATTCGCGGCATCCGCCCGCCGACCGTACCGCAGGGCACCGCGCGCCTCAGAATTTCGATTACCCGCAACGTGACAAAGGGTGATATCGGCGCTCTCTGCGAATCACTCGACAGGATCATGATCCCCGCATGAAACCGCGATTTGTTGTGACAGGCACCGACACCGGAATCGGCAAGTCGGTGTTCAGTGCTGCGCTGACCCAGGCGCTTTCCGCTCGTTACTGGAAGCCCGTGCAATCGGGCATCGAGGACGAGACCGACACCCAGTTCGTCGAGCGCATGGCTCCGGGCTCCACGCTGCCCGAAGCCTGGCGGCTGGTGAGCCCGCTTTCGCCGCACCGCTCGGCCGAGATCGACGGCGTCACAATCGACACCGCTGCGCTCACCCCTCCGCATGTCGATGCGCCGCTGGTGATCGAAGGCGCGGGCGGTGCGCTGGTGCCGGTAACGCGGCAGGTGCTCTATGCCGATATCTTCGCGCGCTGGCAGATCCCGGTCATCGTCTGCGCGCGTACCGCCTTGGGCACGATCAACCACAGCCTGATGACGGTCGAGGTGCTCAAGGCGCGCGGCGTGCCGATCCATGGCATCGCGTTCATCGGCGAGCCGATACCCGACAGCGAGATGACCATCACGCAGATGTCCGGCATCCGCCGCCTGGGCCGGCTCGACATGCTGCCCGAAATCACGCCCGAGGCGCTGCGCGCGGCGTTCGCCGCCGGGTTCGACCTCGCCGGTTTCGCATGAGCGATTCCCCGGTCTGGCATCCGTTCACCCAGCATGGGCTGGGTGAGGACATTCCGCTGATCGCGCGCGGGCAAGGCGCGCTGCTGCATGGCGCCGATGGCCGGACATGGATCGATGCGATCTCGAGCTGGTGGGTAACGACGCACGGCCATGCGCATCCGCGCATCATGGCCGCGATCCGCGAGCAGGCGGAGCGGCTCGACCAGATCATCTTTGCCGGATGGACGCACGAACCGGCAGAGACGCTGGCGCGCGGTCTGACCGCGATCATGCCCGAGGCACTGACCCGCGTGTTCTTCAGCGATTCAGGGTCGACTGCGGTCGAGGTCGCGCTGAAAATGGCGCTCGGCTATTTCCACAACCGGAAAGAACCGCGCCAGGGCATCATCGTGATGGAGCACAGCTATCACGGCGACACCATCGGCGCGATGTCGGTGGGCGCGCGCGGCGTGTTCAACCGGCCCTATGCGCCGCTGCTGTTCGACGTGACCAGCATCCCCTTCCCCGCGACCGGGGCCGAACAAACGACGCTCGACGCGCTCGAGGCCGCGTGCCGGGCGGGCGCGGCGGCGTTCATCGTCGAGCCGCTGGTGCTGGGCGCAGGGGGTATGCTGTTCTACCCGCCCCAGGTCCTGTCCGAAATGGCCGCGATCTGCGCCCGTCATGACGTGCTGTTCATCGCCGACGAGGTGATGACCGGCTGGGGCCGCACTGGCAGCCTGCTCGCCTGCGAACAGGCAGGCGTGGTGCCCGACATAATGTGCCTGTCCAAGGGATTGACCGGCGGGGCCGTGCCGCTGGCCGTCACCATGGCGCGCGAGGATATCTTCATGGCGCATTGGTCGCAGGACCGCGCCGACTGCTTCTTCCATTCGAGCAGCTATACCGCCAACCCGATCGCCTGCGCGGCGGCGGTGGCCAACCTTTCCATCTGGCGCGACGAGCCGGTGCAGGCGCGGATCGTCGGGCTTGCCGCGATGCAGGCCTCCGAGCTGACCGCGATCGCATCACATCCCAAGGTCGAAAGCACGCGCCAGTGCGGCACAATCGCCGCGTTCGATCTTGCTGCCGATACCAGCGGTTACCTGTCGAACTGGGCGGTGCATCTGAACGCGTTCGGCAAGGCGCATGGCGTGCTGATCCGGCCGCTGGGCAACACCGTCTATGTCATGCCGCCCTATTGCATCACGGCCGAGCAGCTGAGCCATGTCTATGCCGTGGTGCGCGATGGCTTGGAGCGCAAAACGTAAACGCTGCGTTGCGCGGAACAATGATTGACTTGGGGGCCTCGGAGCCACAGTTTCCGGTTTCCTTCCCCTCCCAAGGAGTTCGTCATGCGCAAGACCCTCGCCATCCTCGCCCTCGCCGCCGCTGTCGCCACCACGCCGCTGATCGGCCAGGGCATGCAGCTGCCCGGCCAGAAGGACGCGTCGCGCGTCACTGCCGGTACCTACAAGACCGACCCCGGCCATTCGCTGATCGGCTGGGAAGTCAACCATTTCGGCTTCAACGACTATTTCGGCATTTTCGGCGATGTCGCCGGCACGTTGACCATCGACCCTGCCAACCCCAATGCCGCCAAGGTGGATGTGACCATCCCGGTTGCCAAGGTCACCACGGCAAGTGCCGGCCTCACCAGCCATCTGCTGCGCGCTGGCAAGGATGGCGGCAAGCCCGACTTCTTCGGCCCCGCGCCAGCTGATGCGCGCTTCGTCTCGACCAAGGTCGTCGCCAGCGGAATGACCGCCAAGATCACCGGCAACCTGACGCTGAACGGCGTGACCAAGGAAGTCGTGCTCGACGCCGAATTCACCGGCGCGGGGAACAACCCGTTCAACAAGAAGGCCACCATTGGCTTCGAAGCCGAAACCACGATCAAGCGCAGCGATTTCGGCATCGCCTACGCCCTGCCGATGGTGAGCGACGAAGTCGAACTCGACATCAGCGTGGCGTTCGAGAAGCAGTAAGCTTCCACCTCCGCTCAGCCTGAGCCAGTCGAAGGCCCCGCGCCCGCTCAAGCGGGTTTGCGGGGCTTTTGGCTTGTCCGTCACCCCCGCGAAGGCGGGGGTCCCGCTATTCCGGTCGGCGTCCAACGAAAGCGGGATTCCCGCTTTCGCGGGAATGACGAAGGTAACTTTCGCGGGTCCTAACCCCCGAATTTCGCATCATCGGGAAAGCCCGGCCAGTTCTTGTCGCCCCTGGCGATGAAGCCGGGAATATCCTGCAGCCACTTGGCCTTCACTTCGGCGTTGAAGTTGAGATACAGCTTGCCGTCGACCACGCGCGATTGCAACGGATCGCCCGGCGCGAGATAGCCGCGCGCCATCGCCCAGGCGCAGTGCCCGCCATATTGCGGCGCGTAATGCGCGGGGTCCGCCTGGAATTTCGCGGCATTTTCGGCATTGGCGAAATGGTACACGGCATTGCCATGTCGCACCGCGAATTCGGCCGAGCCCTTGGCGGGCGTTCCGTCGCCGGTGAAATAGGACACGGCATCATAGCCGCCGACCGCGACATCGCCCTGCAGCCCGGTATAGACCGGTCCGGCCAGAGCTGCGCTGCCCATCGCAAGGCTGGTGGCAGATAGCGAGAGGGCGAGCGCCGTCATCATGTGTTTCATCGCTGGGATACCTTTCGGATAAGGGAATGGCCTGCGGTTCGCCTGAAGCGCGGCTCAGGTTTCATCACCCGGCAAATGATTTTTTTATTGCGCTTGCGCCCCATTTGACGCAATGACGCATCCGAAATGATGCCCAGCGCCCTCCTTCTTGGTCTGCGACTTACGCGCCCTTAGGCGCGGCTGACCTTGTGCGCGCCGCAACGGCGTGCCCCGCGCCTAAGGGCTTTTCCACCCCCGAAACACCAGTAGCCGGTTGCGCTCATGCCCCGGCCTGCCTATCGCACAGCCATTCAGACAGGGCGCTTCTCTCATGCCGATGCTTGACCATCCCTCGCAGAAATACAGGCCGTTCCCGCGCGTCGACCTGCCCAACCGGACCTGGCCCGATGCGGTCATCACCGCCCCGCCGCGCTGGCTTTCCACCGACATGCGCGACGGCAACCAGGCGCTGATCGATCCGATGGACGGCGCCAAGAAGCAGCGCTTCTTCGACCTGCTGGTCAAGATCGGCCTCAAGGAGATCGAGGTCGGTTTCCCCTCCGCCGGCGAGACCGAGTTCAACTTCATCCGCGGCCTCGTCGATGGCGGCAAGATCCCGCAGGATGTCACCGTGCAGGTGCTCACCCAATCGCGCCGCGACCTGATCGAGCGCAGCTTCGAGAGCCTGGCCGGCGTGCACCGCGCCATCGTTCACCTGTATAACGCCGTGTCCCCGGCCTGGCGCGAGATCGTGTTCGGGCTCGACCGTGCGGGCGTGAAGGCGATCGCAGTCGAGGGCGCGAACATCCTCAAGGAACAGGCAGCGAAATACCCTGAGACCGACTGGCATTTCGAATACAGCCCAGAAACCTTCTCCACCGCCGAGCTCGATTTCAGCCTGGAGGTGTGCGAGGCAGTGATGGAGGTGCTGCAGCCGACGCCGGAAAAGCCGCTGATCCTCAACCTCCCCGCGACGGTCGAGGCCGCAGGGCCGCATATCTATGCCGACCAGATCGAATGGATGTGCCGCCACATCAGCAAGCGCGATTGCGTCGTCATCAGCCTGCACCCGCATAACGACCGCGGATCGGGCATCGCGGCGGCCGAGCTCGGGCTGATGGCGGGCGCGGACCGGATCGAGGGCTGCCTGTTCGGCAATGGCGAGCGCACCGGCAATGTCGATCTCGTGGCGCTCGGCCTCAACATGTACACGCAGGGGCTGCACCCCGGCCTCGATTTCTCGGACATGGACGAGATCGTCAAGACGGTCGAATATTGCAACCAGCTGAAAGTGCCCGAGCGGCACCCCTATGCGGGCGAGCTGGTGTTCACCGCCTTTTCCGGCAGCCATCAGGATGCGATCAAGAAGGGCTTTGCCGCGCAGGAAAAGCGCAACGACCAGATCTGGGCGGTTCCCTATCTGCCGCTCGACCCGGCGGATATCGGCCGCAGCTACGAGGCGGTGATCCGCGTCAACTCGCAGTCGGGCAAGGGCGGCGTCGCCTGGGTGCTCGAACAGGACCAGGGGCTCAAGCTGCCCAAGCGGCTCCAGGCCGATTTCAGCAAGACCGTGCAGGCGCTCGCCGATGCGAAGAGCGTCGAGCTGAGCTCTGCAGATATCTGGCAGGCGTTCCAGCAGCGCTATCATCTCGATGGCACCGGCAAGTACCGGCTGGTCGATTACGAGGAGCGCAAGGCGGGTGCCGACCGGCTGTTCGTCGGGCGCATCTTGGCGAACGGACAGGAAATCCCGGTCAGCGGGCGCGGCAATGGCCTGATCTCGGGCGTGGTCGACGCGCTGTCCTCG